>OMLO01003852.1_pt1 | contig 12436 bp, 7 predicted proteins | sample 1674811 | NCBI WGS metagenome assembly OMLO01 (sample SAMN06265003, study PRJEB25207) | coral metagenome | isolation source: Coral host | place: Mexico:La Bocana,Puerto Morelos, Mexico | collected 2008-11-13
AACATCAAACCAATGGAGCTAGAAGCATGATACTGATTTAACGGGCATAGCAAAAATCCAGAAAAAAATACCTTTTTATTGACAATACTGAAAATCAGTATAAATTCATTAACTTTTGCATATCTGGAGAAAAGCGTCTGTATAATTGAATCAGCATGTTTTTGTCAGTTTCTCCTCTTAATCTGCTATAAATAATCCTTGAGGTTCACACACAAACAACATAATTAACTGAATGCTGAAAGTTTTCCTAGGTTTAGATTTATGAGACTTTCCCTGGAAAACATAGGTAAAAGTATTTCCGAGACACTAACAATAAAAATTTCCTGGGCATTGCATACCCCTTATCCCCCTAGCAATTTGTGCCTTCTGGCACTTGATTAACTTTCCGTTTGGTTCATACTCCATGAAAAATGCTTGCTAAGCATCCTGAATTTCACTCTAGATCGTTGGAGTCAGAAGCAAAAATTTGTAGCACTGTGATTGGCTGGTTGTTGGTACTTTTGCTTCCAGCTCTGAAATTCTAGTTTGCAGTGGACTGAAGGAAGTGGAAACATTCCTGTTCTTTGACCCTGTTTCCATCAAGCTTGTGACTCTTGTGACAACTTAGAATTTTGATTTTCGCTATGTCATAAGTGCTCTTACAACTCTGACTTCAACTCCATTGCTAGTGAAAACCAGCACTGAATTTACTTTATGTTAAACAGTGAGTGGTATGACAAAGAGCTGATGCTCAAATATTTCAGCATACAGCCATTAATTAAGCCACTCAAGGGCCTCAACACTCCTTGTTCATGTTCATGTTCATTTAAGAATAATTACTATGTTACGCGCTCAAGATTTCTATGAGGTGATAGTTGATAAGGCAGAAGGCTGAATCAACTCTCAACTCAGAGAAATTGAGAGAGAATAATATTGTTTTAGTAGAATTTCTACTTAAATTTTCTACAGCTATTGTCTTTACACATCACATTTACCTTTATGCTTTAGAAACAATGCACACACTGAATTGTGGTTTGGAATTTCCTGTTGTGTATGTGCAGTCATCAGTTTTTTCAACATTTTCTACATAATTATACATGTAGTTTTCTTTTAAGTCACGAAACTGTGAATACCCTTCAGTTTAGTCTCCTCATGAATTTAACTATCAATAATTTTGAATTCACATATTCATCCCTAAACTTCACAAAAATGAGAAAACGTCGCTATTTTACAGACGACTTTCAGCCACTGCATCCTAAGGGATGATAGTAAACAATCATGTAGCTTAGCCAATTAGATTGCAGCATTGCATTAGTATACTACATGTAGTATTGTATTAATAAATTATAGAATCATGATTTTTAGCCGATAACTTCACATATTTTGTTTGGATTGTTTTGTAATAACAAACTTTTGCAGACTACTTACCTGGGATTCATGTGAAATCCTTGACACAAGCAAGTCCAAAATGGGAGTGCCATCTGATCGCTCCACCATAATGAACTCCAGAAACACTTTCATCAAGTTAACGTCAGTTATGCTGCGTAGAAACAGATCCAGATAGGATGTGGCAGCAATCAAGGCTTCAGTGGAACTCTGCCGAAAGGAAACAATGTCACATTGTAAATAAATAAATAATGAAAGATGGCATACAAGGTTTCTTTTTCAACAATGAAAAACAAAGCTGAACTAAAAAGGTTATCTTTTTCATTTTCTGATTTCCAAAAATAAAAATGACTGACCCAGAGATCTGCACATAATACCTACCTGACCTAGTGATGATGCCATAACTGAAACAAGATATCCATGATAGATGAGATCCAACAGCTTCAACTGGACTTGGGGATGAGCAATCTGGGTGATAATGAGGTGGAGTGTTATACTGACTGAGTTAATAATACAGTAAACTGTTGCTTAAAGCCCTTTATTTATAAAGTTACCCTCCACCCCCAGGCCCATCTACCTGTAAACAAAATATTACTTCCAGTTATACACCCCCTACCTTAATGAGCCCATTCAAAACCTCTTAGGAAGTTGCATAAGCCCTGGGCATATAAGCAGCAGTTTACAGTTACAAGTCAGAAATAAGTTGAAGTAGTTGCAACTTCTTTGAATTCAAGAGAGGGCATCTATGAAAGAATGCTGCTTTTTACATTTTCATGTTTCCCACTAAGTGACCAGACACGACAACTTCTACAATATACAATTATGGTCCACCTCTCTTAGTTTCTGGATGCCATAAAAGAATTACTCACCTGAACCACATTGTTACAGAACTCCAGTGATGTCAAAAACGACACCAGTTCAGGAAATGTTGCCCAAAGTCCCCTCTCCAAGGAATACCAGTCTTCTGATGGTATATCGAGAGAGGTTGGCAGATCAGAGTATAGTGCACTGAGTCCTGTTGCCAAAACCTAAAATGTTACAAAATGGAAATGATTTCAATAAGCTAATTTTAACCAGCTGAAATCTTCAAAGCTGATCCTTCCTTGTGCTAAAGTTTTAATATCAGGCATTAAAAAATAACTGAGATATTATGCACACTCATTGGTCAATAGGAGTGTTCAGATGGTAGTATATAAACATGGTAGTGACATTTTTAGATTCTCGAAAGTTGTGCAAACCCTCAACTACATCTTGGGTTTGCATATATATATATATATATAACTGTCTTGAATTTTCTGAGCCCCCACTGTGTGTAGATGAGGCTGTGTAAACACGGAAAAAGAGCTCTAATGTTTAAACAGTGGATGGAAAGTAGATCACAGCTATTGGACGTATGTGCACAGGAAAAAAAGCATGACAGTTACTTGTTGTAAAACATTCAAGCATTGTATATTTCAATAAAAAAATTGTTGCAAAGATGGATTTTAATGCAAAATAAAACCGTCAATCAAGTAAAATTAAAAGTTCTGACTTGCTACACTGTCACCAAAGATTATTCCTAAAAGCCTTCAGAGAGCAAAACATGAATAGTAGTTTCCTAGCGGTATATTATATTTTATAAACTACTTGGGAGGCAATTTCAAGTTATAAGAGCCACAAAAATAAATACACCATATGGCTCACCTTCGAGCTACATGGCACTTTTTATTTTATTTTTGCCAGCTGTCGACACTTCTACGACTCAATAGTGGTAATTTCAAATTCGACTGTGTTTAAGCCACAAATTTGCATACATCGCGATTGGGAGTTTGGAAAGTTGTCAAGAATTCAAATGAACAGACTTTACATTAAGGGACGAATTCGCGATAAAATTACTCAGCAAACAAGACCATGACCTCGAGATGCGTCAATAAAAATATGAAAGCTCGCGATCAAATGAAAAACGTTCCATACTCCTTCCAAGTTGCAAACTTTTATCGAATCCCTGCTGATCCCTGAGAATATTAGCTACTATATAGCCTGCAAGGACTCAGGTCTGTGTTTCGGTGAACAATGTCTAGAAGTAACTGTAACCAACTATGCAAAGGAAAGTTTACATTTAGGTTGAGCAAATTCTTTAAAACCGAAATGCAAACCATCTGAAGGTCAAGTCAATAAAAATAAACAAACCTGACATCGACAAAACGATAATAACGTCGCGCCAAAGTTTGAAAGATATCTGCCGCGACATGGAGATTACAGCAGTTGAAATTATATTACAATAATTTTAAGTACCAAATATAATATCAAACGAGGTGACAAAACAAAAATATTACTTACGGGACAAAAGTCTGTCTCTTCGGCGATGTATGTGCCCAATCTCGTGTCGACGGATGACAGTGCCATGCATAGCAACATAGCATCGCGAGCCCAGATTCCAACATTTCCCTCTCGATGGACGAAAGGAATGAGCAGAGAAAACACAGATAGTTTGGCAATCTGGGTGTGATGATGGTTCTCCAAGAAGAATAAATCTAGTAGGGCAATATCTCGATTCACACTCACGCAAAGTCCTTTCAGGACAGCCACGAAATGTTCCTCCATATCCGAAGAGATGTTGTTGACGCACGAGTGCAGAAGATAAAGTAAAGGTTTCCAAACTTGCTCGTAAATAAGCAAAGGTGCTCTGCCTTTTTCTATGAGGTTCCTAAAGAACCTGAGCTGTTCCCTCTTCATATCTTTGACGTAATTTTTGTGCGACGCGCTCCAAGTGAACACCTTTTGAAAGACATGTTCGTCCAAAACGTATTGTAAACACGGTCCCGGGTCACCGTCTTTTTCGTCGACTAAAACAGAAACAATTTCATTTAAATGATACACTAAAATATTGCATCGCTCATGGGGTCCAATAGTTTTCTCGTCCAGGGCTATTATGGCCTTTGCGTTATTCCAATGTACGTCCACAAGTCTCAAGTCATCTGAGGCCCCTTCCACAAAACCATCGTCTAACTGCTTTTTGTCAGCGTCTGAGCTCGGTGATTGAAGAGGGGACAAAGACGCAAGTTTCTTTAGTAAGCTCATGGCAGAATGATTGGTCCAAAAGCCCCATAAGTTACTTTTCAGCAGAAAAACTCTTATTACTCATGTAAGCATCATCCGCCTTCCGCCATCTTGAATTCATGGTGCGCGACAAAGAACGGAATGATTGGCATCATCACAATTGTAAGCCAATCATATCACGATTCAATTTACCCACCAATACCATGAACCTTTCTGTAAATATTAATTCTGAGAGCTTACTTCCTACAGGGAAATAGTTGTACACAAAAGCTTCATTTTTTTGTCTTTTTGACTTCAACGCTGCAAAAGCAAAGGAGGTTTATTTCTGGAAAATTACGTAATTCACCAACTGTCACTGCTTTTTTTCATGATTGTAACAGATGTCAAAATTAAGTCGCCTGCGACCGACAGGGAAAAAAGTCTCCATTTGAAGATGGACTTGAAGAGTGAGAGAGCATCAATTTCAGAATCCGTTTTGGGTTCGCAAACTGAAATAAAAACTTTTAAAAAAAGTGGACTGAAAACTTTCACCTTTCTTTGAAATTAAGTTGCAATCGGTCACCCAATTAGAAATCGTGATTTCGATACGAACACGACAAACCCAAAGTATATCAAAAATAAACATTATCCCCCCCAACCGCAGGAATAGGACAGTTTTGACCAGAAGATAGCCCAATTAGATAGTTCAGCCCAGGAACCAAAGTTTCCGTTTATGGACAACAAAGCCAAGTTTCTAACGCAATTCGTTTTTATTGCTGTGCACCGTCCCGAGAGAGAGAGTTCCTGCATCAGTAGATCAGTAACATAGGTTTGGCGGGGTCAGGCCGATGGCGAGGTGAGAGTAAAAGTTAAGGCGAAATACAGGATGAAAGGACTTTTAATGGCGGAAAGCGGGATAAAAATGGATTTGCTCATTTACATTGAGGGGATAGCTTTGGAATTGACGGTGGAATGCAGGATGCGATATGAACAGCGAAAAATCATGCACAAGTCGTGATAGACGTCACGTGGAGAATTCAACTCTAACCCGGGCGGGATTGGGAAGTATATTATATTCAGGCTAAGGGGGCGAGGCGGGATGCGTTATTGAAATGACCTTCTAGTACATCCCTCTATTAACAAACTGAGGAACAATATGTAGAAAACACTCTTGCCTTTACCATAATCATTTTTTCTAGCTTTTCGAACCAAGCCAGAAAACAACTTTTTTCGATTTTAATTTGAATTTTATTTTTAAAAATAAAAAAAAAATAACATACCCAGTTATATCATATCGGAGAGCATAGGTAAAGTTTAGTACTTTAAAAGTTTCGTCTAGATTATTCTGCAAGGTTTTTCTTGAGTGATACGAGTTTTTTTTTCAAGACTTCTATATCCATAATGAGGGCAGAATATTTACTATCGTCTATGGACTCAGCAGAACTTTCTCTCGTAGGACATTTTTTTTCATCGCTAAGTTCGTTCAAGGTGTCTTCATCTGCTTCTACTACTGATATGTCGTTGGAGCTCTCCCCAGAAGAACAATGTTTTTGTTTGTTCAAAGCAGGTTCTTTATCTCCGTCAGTTTTCAGCACATCTCGTAGTTTGAACATTAGAGTCTTGATTTCCTCTAGATCTCCGCCGACAGTTTTGAAAGTGTCTTCTAACAGCGTAAACTTATTGTAAACCGGCAATTCACTTTCCGGGTGGTTTCCCTCAGAATCGTCGCTTACCTCTTCCATTTCTTGGGGTAACGAATCAAAGCTTTGCGCTTCACTTTGAAAGAGGTTATCTTCTAGAGCAAGACCGCTCCCTGATGATTGGTCGAGATCATGTTGTTCAAATATCTCTTCTGAAGCAGACTCGTGCTCAAGTGACATCATAAAATCTGGAGTTTTTTTCAATAGGTTTTTTAAACGGCTTATTTTTTCGTTTTATAATTCACAAACGAAGGCTATCCGCAACAAGCTAGAAAAAAGTTTAACTATGGAAAACGACGTAACAATGACAATCGCGTCACATGGAATAAACTGCGCGAGCTCGCCCCAATCAGGGCGCGCAACCGCGCGCTCCATGTTTTGGAACTGTAACCCATGTGCAACCAGTTGTTCTTTATTGGGCCCGAGGTTTCAGTTATAAACTACACGTAGACAAGAGTTTAGTAAGCGTGAAGTTGACTGAGTAAACTTAAATCGTAGAGCATATAAATTTCTTTTTTACCACGGGTGATTTGCTTCAATATGGGGTCTTGGACTCTTTTGCATTTCATCCTTTGGTTTCTGTGTTTGTATGCCATAACAGTTTAATAAATAAATAAATCTGGTTGGAGCATAGTGATGACTCAAAACGAAATTGTTTTAAAATATCTAACCAGACGACTCTGTATGTACGTAATGCTATACCCAGGCCTTCGCCGTCAACTGATGTCCGAGACGTCTCCGAGACGAATGGAACGTAAAATAGCAAGGCTTATGGGCTAGGCAATACGTAGAGCACATCATACCCTTCATTCTAAAGCAGTTAAGGGTTCTAACCCAGGTCTGATCCCTTACCACCTCTCCCCCAAAAAATGTTTGCTCTGTTACCATGAATGGCCAAGCCAAATTTTAGCATTACGCAGGGAGGGAAAGGACTGGAAGTAGTAAGCGAATAAATTCTAACTAAAATGTTGATTGTGGTCAAACTGGTGGTCTTAAAAGACATTTGATTGTAAAAACCAACAACCAAGCACCAGAATTGGTTTAGTCAAACTGTGGCATCATAGAACCCTGGGGTCGGGGACTCCTATATAAAAAAGATGGGAATGCCCATATAAAAAGGATTGGGGATGCCCATATAAAAAGGATGGGGGACCCCCATATAAAATGATGAGGGATTCCCATATAAAAAGGATGGGGATGCCCATATAAAAAGGATATAAAAGGATGGGGAATGCCCATGTAAAATGGATGGGGGACTCCCAGATAAAAAAAAAAAGATGGGGGACTACCCTATAAAAAGGATGGGGGATGCCCAAATAAATATGATGGGGGACTCCCATATAAAAAGGATGTGGGACTCCCATATAAAAACAATGGGGAACTCCCATTTAAAGAGTATGGGGATGCTGGCAGAAATTTTGAAAAGAGGAGGTACTGAAATCGTGTTTGGTGGTAGCCTGCGTAGCAAGCGTTTCCGAGGGGTTAGGAAGCAAAGAAAGACAGAGAAATGGGAAGAGGTGGAGGGGGAGGGGAAGGAGGGGAAGGTTCCTTCGTTCCCCTCCCCCACCCCCCTCTTTCGTTTTTTGGCTCTCGCCCCATTTTTTGTGCGGGAAAAACACCGAAAATCCGGTTCCTCTGTCTTTCTTTACTCCCAAACCCCACGGGGGTTTGGTGGGTGTGGCTGGAACATGCATGCATGCACAAGTCCAACAAAACTTTTATTTCATATTAGAAAATAACCCAAAGCAAATACGCACACTGATTGGTTTAAAACCATGTTTCTATAACTCGATAGAAACACAGAACTAGCTCGAGCTGTTGACGTAATGATGGTGTGAGCAAAGAAAATTTATATTTTGACTGAAGTAAACAAGTTTATTTTCTTTTTTTGCATCGTGGTATTTCCTAAAGGAAATAGAAAACATATTGTCCATGTTTCTATCAAGTTTTAGTATAAATCTGCTAGCGTTCTATCACAAATGCCGCGCTCTGATTGGCTAGATGGTAGATTAGATAGATGGTGAGTAGCGTACAGTATGCCCTTGTTAACAAAATGACGGCCGCTTTTTGGCGTTTTCGAAGTGTCTGTGAAGAGGATTTTTATTAAGCTGCGCCCTCGTCAACTATCACGCATTATAGTTCACCACTTAACTTTCTCCGATTCTAATTGGTTTAAATTGATCACGTGATGCGATTACATTTGGCTGTCACGACTTTGATCTTAAAAAGTTGAAAAGAAAATTTAGTGTTGAACTCTAAAGACAATAGAGTGTTTATGTCTCGGAACTATCGGTCTAATAGTTGCCCCTTGGAAATTTGATGTTCTTAAAACTAGCATATTTGTTTTAAGAACATCAAATTTCCGCGGGGCAACTATCAGCTGATAGTTCCTCGACAGAAACACTCTATTGTTTAAACAGAAATCTCAAGCTCATAATCTAATTGTTTAATAGAAACACTCGTGAAAGTTTGGGAGAACTTGAAAAAGCTGTGGAAGCACTCACCTGTGGCTTGTGTTCCCACAACCTTTCTTGTTCTCCCAAACTTTCACTTGTATTTCTATAACTCGATAGAAACACGGTGCATGTTTTCTATTTCTTAATTGAACAAGTCATGGTTGCCAGTATCAGCATAATCAGTACATCATTACTGACTCTGAAGACTTTCTTTCAAAATTGAAAATTAAAGGAGCTACGGAGTTCACACATCTTGATAAGTTCAGCCTAAATTTTTCAAGTTTGTTGTTTGTAAATTATACGTGTACATCTTCTCCATCCTTAATCATTCCTGTTCCTTTATAGTTTACTATTATCTTTTTGATGCGTTTCTCTTAGTAAACTACTCTTTTCAGGTTTCCTTCAGTTTGGACAGAATTGAATACCCTGACTGTGCTCCTTTAACATCTCACAAGCAGTAGCAAGCTCCGAGTACTACGGAATCAGCCTCATGACGCATCGGTATTGGATTGTCATGCAAAACTTCTCTCAAAAGTATTGTGTGACAAGAGGCAACCAATACAAAGCTGCCAGGAACACAACCTAGATATACAACTCTCGAATGCAACAATAGTGGTTAAAAGAGAAATTAAAAACTGTAATATTGAAAATTTGATAATAAAAATATGGGACAAAGATTCCTTTTAAACTTAAAACTTCAGTATAAAGGCTAGCTCAGAACAACAAGTCTTCCAGTTGAGTGAGAAAGATCATATACAATGGTGCATCTATAACTAATTATAATATAAACAGGTCCGTGTGCATTCTCTCTGATTCGTTGAAAACCTCCGTTGTATCACAGTATAAAACATAGAAAAAGCATGTTTTATTGTTTTTTGCTACATTTTCACTCCATATCATAAAACAAATGAAGAAGCCGAATCTGTGTACTACACTGTGATAAAACACTCCAGGCGTTTGAAAACACTTCAAAAATTTAGAAAACACTTGCCTGCATCTCCTGTTTTCTACATTTCCTGTGTGTTCTCAAATGCCGTCGTGTAATGCACCGCTTAGGCTTCTTTATTTGTTAAATAAATGTCAATATTCTACTCGAAATGCAACAGTAATATGTTATATGAAGCATATTCTGCACTGCCAGAAAATATAATTACATACTCATCTGATGGAAGGTCTTTGGAAATTCTGACGGGATGAGGTGTAAGTCAAAAGTCTAGATTTTTAAAGGAAAATATAAAACAGAACTGGAATTCCAGGGCGGGGGGTATTCCAAAAATCATGTAATGCCTAGATCTCAGAAGCTCTTCCATGTCCTTTAAGCAATTTGAATTAAAACCCAGAGTCATCTCCTAGAATAAAACAAGTCAGTGATGACAAGGCTGAATACCACTCAACACAAAGTTCTTCAAATGTCAGATACCTTGGGTACAAAAAGGTTATGGTATTCCTTCTATTGAAGAAAACAAATATTGTAGTAATAGTCCCTGTTTGGAGTTTTATTGGCATCAGTGGTACATGTCCAGCAATTTCACAGGATTTCCTTGCTCTTCACCCCACTAGGATCCTTCAAACCCACCAGTCCCATAAGCAACTTGATTTGTAGTGCTCAATAAACAAGAACATTACGACGCCATATGTTCCTTGAGTAGGCTTATTGTGGTTCCAATGTGATCATACTTCCAAATTGTAATTTCACAGCACTGTTTCAACCTCTCGATTGGTCCTTTTCACTTATCGACGTTTCTTTGACTTGTGCTTGTCATCACCATCTGATTCTTCGGAACTGCTGCTACTATTGGAGCTGCTACTGCTGCTACTAGAAGAGCTACTGCTGTCATTTGAGGAGTCACTGTCATCTGATGTTGCAGACCCATCAGAATCTGTATCAGATTCATCACTTTCATCGCTGCTATCACTGCTGCTTTCAAAAATAACAATTATTAATTTATTACATAACAGTTAAATCCTTTATGAAGATAACTACGCCACAACAAATACACTTGTAAAACAAAGTAAAAGACATACAGTCGTCCCGCCCTTCAGTTAAACAATAGAGCACCTTTCAAGTGCTGTCATGTCTGTGAATATGATCATAATTTATCGGAATTTCATTTATCACTTGCTGTAATTCATTTATTCAAATCAATGAGGGACACACAGTGTTTATTTGGGACCCAGCATTTAATCAGGCAAATATGGTGAGGACAGACTCTGCAATCTTAACCTTGCAATAAGTTCTGATCCCCAAGTATCCAATAAATAAAATATCAATTTACTTAATTGCATGATAAATTATCATGCAATTCACAATACCTTTTCTCTGTTGTCTTTTTCTCCTTGTCAAGAGCGTCACTAAGAATAAGGAAAAGGATCATGTCCAACAACAATCTTATGGATTCATCATCAAACCTGTGCAGCTATCGGGTGTAATATTTAAAACATCAACCTGAGGTTTAGCTTCCTTTTACTAAAAGAGATAACACTTTCCAAACGGCAAGCTCGATTTTAAATGCATCAAGTACGATATATAATTATTACAGCTGTATTTTAAGTCTTGTTTGTGATCTTTGCTGAAAACTGGTGAATTTTAAATTTACCTGTTAGCTGTATCAGTTTTCTCACTGGAAGATTTCATCAACTTAATTTTTTTCTTGATGACTGTCGTCCGTGAATCCCGTTGCAAGTATTTTCGTTTGTTGTTGCATTCATAAGTCCAGTGACCTATTTGAAGACACTTTTGGCATCGTTGATTTCCAGCCTGTTCTTGCCTAGAAAACGAAAAAAAAAGTATTAAGAAGAAAGTTGTATAGTATAAAAACGTTATAGAATACCAGGATAAGGCAAAGATTCGCGCTGAATTACTCACCTTTTCTTGTTGAGAACGTACGCTCTTGCCACGGAAGCCATCTTGCTTTTTCATCTCGTGCCCAGACTTTTATCGGAAATGCTTTGCCGTGGAAGGTGACGTCATCAGGTTGCTTCGCGCAATTTATGAAAATGGTCACTGAGCTAAAAAAGGAAAGTTTAACTGGAAAAGTGGCCAGTTCTGCTTTCGAACCCACGCAATGGCACATTACTCCGGGTCACCTTTTTATAATACTCCGGTTTGAGTATTCCCAAATCCCACCTCCTACCCAGCCCCCTGGTTAGGGTTTACCCAAAGGGGGAGAAGCACTGTGTTGGTGTCCCTTCGCTTCATCGGACACAACAGGATTGTCCGGCTTCCAATACGTGCAACAGCGAGAGAACGGGGAAACCTTTCTGTTTCTAGGTATGTTCAGTGTTCTCCTGGCAATTTCGGTAGAAAAGCAGCGCAATATACGCTCGCTTGCATGTAAAATGTTGCGACTCTGACTCTTCTGACTGTGTAAGTCACAGGCCTCCATCACGCACCAAACCGTCACGCACACGTGTATTACCAATTTTTTAACCATCGCGTCATCACAGAATCGGAGTTGTTGTTTGAATGTCACGAGTTTAACAAATGACCTGGACTGCTCTGTGTTTGTTTTAGAAGGATGGTTGTTGAATTGCTGACAGAGGCAACCAAGTATAAGTTTTTCTTTTCTAAATGACTGGTAATCTTCAAAGAGATGGTAGTTGGCTTCTTCTCTTGTTTAATAATGCGCGAGGGAACAACCGTCACGCCCAGTCCTAGACATCCACGGTGGCCACTACCTTTCAAGTAGGTGATCTTTTTTTTTTTTGAAAAATTGATCAAGTCGAAGGTCAAGTTGCATAATGTAATGAGATTAGCCCGAGGACTTGTTTAATACTTGCGGTGTCCGCACACACACACACACAAACCAAAAAAACTACAAATGAATAAAGGGTGAAAGTTTCTAAAGAAACTGTTGTGCTGCGTCGGTGGGGGTAACAAGGTAATTTGGTTATATC
>OMLO01003853.1_pt1 | contig 12435 bp, 7 predicted proteins | sample 1674811 | NCBI WGS metagenome assembly OMLO01 (sample SAMN06265003, study PRJEB25207) | coral metagenome | isolation source: Coral host | place: Mexico:La Bocana,Puerto Morelos, Mexico | collected 2008-11-13
TGGCCAAGGACAGGGGAAGATGGAGATCTCTGGTAGACGACCTATGTTCCAATGGGAACTTAAGGGTTTAAGAAGATTGCACAAAAAAGTTTATCAGCCATTATCATGAAGTAGTCTTCTGCTAGATGCTCACGGATTCCTTGATCAAAGTATTTCTTCTTTAATTCGGACAGGGCCATTCGAAAAAACTCTTTTCTTGGAGCCCCAAAATCTGTAGCCGACTAGAATACATGTATAATACAAAAAATTAATATCTTGTTGTTTATAATTTTTTCAGAGACTTAGGGGCAAACTTTTAACCTATGTCATATGTAACTATCAACTAAAACTTTGAAGAAAGGATAGTGAATATAGCATTGATTAAAGTTTTTTTATGATGCCATAACAGCTCTCTTTGAGATTGAGGTCAAATTGAATATCCACTGAACAACAGAAAAAACTAACCTCAGCATAAAACTGAACTTTCAGTGTTACACAGTAATTCTTATAGAACTTTAACTCATCAAAAGCTGTATCAAGTAACTTGTCTCTGTTGAATAATATGAAATTAGTCTCCCCACTGCTACACTGTGTGACATCTGTCAATTCAAGGGGTTGCCCAGTAACAATCTCTTTCTGGAGACATTTCAAAATTTCAACTGCCCATGGTTTGCTATGTTGTGTTGCAAACAGTATGCTACCACTTTGTCCACAATTTCATCAACAGTAAGTCCTTGTGCTGACATCTGCATTCTCAGGCTTCCCCAAGGTCGAAGCTTCTGGGATGCTTGGGGTGAGGCTAGGATCAACGATGTCTGGGTCAATGTCTGCCTGCTTTTCTTCCACAGAGGCCACAGAGGTGCTGCTTTCTTGGATTTTTTGTGGCTCTGATGCAAACACTGAAATACTCATGGTGTCATCATCCTCAGATTCAGAGCTTGGGAGACCTTCTGTGGTCTTGCACATCATAACATGAAACCTAAGGTCTTTCAGTAATACCTCTTTATTACAGATAATGCACTCTTCTTTGACTTGGGATTTGTTCTGTGGAAGGATGCTGACTGTCAACAAATTCTTCTATGTCGGCCACAAGTACAACTTGGATTGTGACCTCACATTTGCCTTTAGATCTTTAATTTGGCAGTCCAAGAACAGTTCAAAGGCTGAATCTTCTTTGGCACCCGAGACACAGTACATTATTTCGAATCCTCCCAATTCCTTCAATTGTGGGAAACCTTTGACCTCGCCATCCTCACCCTTGTCACCACATGATACCTTTTCTAACACATCTTCCCCCTTATCTTCTAAGTCTAGTTTGATTTTCTTCATGGTGAGTCCAGCATGAAATATCACTTGCTTATCTGTTGATGACGGAATCCTAGATTGATGGCAGCTAGCTAAACAAATGAAACTGTCAGTCCTAGACAGTGACTTGGACAGACAGACTGTCCAAGTCCTTCTCGAAGAAAGTTTTCTTTTCCCATCATGGCCACCCCTTCTACTACTGCCACTTTGTCTGCTGAAAAGAGCCATGCGTTCACTAAGAGCTGCTGCAGCCACAGACTTATGTTGTTTTTCAGTGTTAGCACAAAATTCAAAGAGAGACGATGATGATCGCCGATCATAGTAAGGCCAAGACTTGAGACAACTCTGCCACATTTTCAGGCTCAATTTTTTCAGGAGCAAATTTCGGAATAAGAGACTCAAAGGTCCTTCAGAATACTCTCCATTCAAGAAATAGAAAGCATGTTCCGTGTTTCTATTGAGTTTTATACAACAGCCCAAGTCATTCTCACATTTTGATTGGTTCACGCCTATGATCTGTTAGAGGACAGATGCACGATTGACGTCATCATTACAAAGTTTTCCTCCTGCATTTTAAAATGGCGGAACGTTTTCAAAAATAAGGTAATATTTTACGTGATTGGGCAAAGGAAACATACAAAAAAGTCTTGTCGAGGCATTGAGCAGGTACAAGAAGCAGGAAGAACTAAGCAGGGTTTTCAATAAGGGCCAGCGACTGGCGAAATTCGCCGTCTACCTCACATGATTTCACCACCTACTTTGATTGAGAACTTGGGTCAAATGAGACGAATTGCATGAAAAATTTTTGTGTAAAACATGACGCTTGGATTGGCCAACATTTATATTTCATAAAACACAAAAGAAAGTTACCTGTATTTCCAGTAATAAGCGGTGGTGAGTCGCGTTTGTTATTTCTTTCTTTCAAAAAGGTCCAAAAACAGTTCCAATGAGAAGCCTGTTTTTTTCTTTTCCATAACCTCGGGATCTGGGTGTGAAACCTGCACAACGCGTGCCCAAAACAAATACATGTGCTCTGAAAAACTAATCTTTTGTTTTATCGGGCTTAATTCCGTCATGTGGTTAGGAGAAGCTAAGCGTCAACATTAGACACTACTGAAGTTGCTGTTGCATCTGGAAGTATCGCTGCTACTTTAATGCAAAAATGCACATGAAACATAGAATCATCACTTCTTAAAATCAGTTAAAATAAACACATAACCTTGCTTTCCAACTCGAATGTTCCAGTCCGTTTCAGGACACAACAGTGAGCAAAGCATAGCTCACTACAGCTCACAGCCAACTGTGTTGCAGCTATAAGGTGTCCCCAATACTGTCAAACTGATTTGAGAATCGCCAACCAGAGAGGACACAAATTTCCACCATCGGTAACACTCCCTACCCTCCCAAAACTTCAGAATCAGAATGGCCTCCAGTGTTTGCAACTGCAAGTTTTCCAAGCGTATTCTTTCAACTCCTGCAATATTCAAGGCAACATATCCAAGCTTCTCGGCTCACAAGTCTGTTCTGACCTCAAAAACAGACTTGTATTTTCTTTAAGATTTGTAGATTTTACAGTTCAATTCTGCTTTTGCAGTAACTTTTCATTCCATGAGAAGCCCTTCGAGTCAACTTTGACAGTAGCGTGATTTTTCTGGACCAATCATAATTCTTGATTGGCATCAAATGGCTTTTTTCGTATTCGCCAAAGTGGGCAAGGGTTGGCTTTCGAGTAATTGAGAAAGATTTTGAAATAAAAAAGCTGTAATCGTTTGTTTCTTTATTGTATAAAACAAATAGATTCCATGTTGCCGTGCGTCTATTCAGTTATAGATCACAGAGGACATCATCATTTTTGTTCTTTCCACATTTTGACGTCATCTGTGATCTGAACAGACACACGGCAACATGGAAACTATTTGTTAAATAGAAACATGAGTGGACATTTGGTAGAACGAGAAATGCTGTGGAAACACAAGCCTCAGGCGAGTGTTTCCACAGCTTTTTCAAGTTTTCCCAAACTTTCACAAGTTTTCTAAAATGTTTTTTTTCTTCCACGAGCTAATTGTGAAAGTGGGCATTTTGTGGTCTTTAACACCGGGTAGAGAAGAAACTGGGACCCATTTAAAAACCAGTTTAACCAGTTTGTGATAGCAAGTAAAGCCTGGTTACTAGAGCTTGGTATTGGAAATGAGGTCAAGAAGACATAAAGATGAAACCACATCAGGTAATGATCAAACCACATAGCGAAGACACCAGACAACATAACAGCGTAACCACATTACATCATGACAAGTGCACAAAACATAACTTAACATATACATCACGATAAAACCACACCACATAATGAAGTTATTACACCACATCATTGTAAAAACACATCACAACAGGACATATATACATTACAAGACATAATGAAGTAACTACAAAACGTAATGAATAAACCACACAACATAATGAAGTAACTGCAACCCATAAATTATGAAGAAACCACACCAAATAATGCTAAACAACCACATAAGAAAGTTATGGCTTTCCATATATTTTATGTGTGAAGATATCATGTGTTTTTTTTGTTGGAAAGCTCATCTGGTATTTCATTGATGTTCACATAATACAACTAATTTATACAGACCTGAGGATCTTCTATCCAGAATCTGTCTTGCCAGCTCTTCTGTAGCCCAACATCTGAGTTTTTGTTTGGCAGAAAAGATTGATACCAAACTTTCTTTTCTTCAAATTTGCTAGTTACCTCTGGATCTAAGATGGCAGTGAGATCTTTGTTTTTCAAAAGTATAGTTTCACCACCACAGAATGAGTGTGGTTCTTTTAGGCAGAACATTATTACCTAAACAAAGAGAGCTTTGTTAGTCTTCTCTAACAGGTCATTCAGAAGGTACTGGTAATCATTACTGCATACTCCACTACACTTCCTATTTTCAACTATCTTCTGGATGTTTGGAAATGTGGTCACACTTCATGTTTGGTATATTACTTCTCTATCACAAAAATGTTTTTCCAGATGGTCAAACATCAGGCAGGCAAAAGAAGCCTCACAGCCAGTCACTTTACCTTAATGAACCACTGTATACTGAAGTAACTTTACATGTACCTTCTTGGGAAAAAAAGGTGAATAAGAGCACTCATTGTGTGGTTCCATAGTAACCTCAGGGGGATCATCAGAGGCTGTGTACACATGATCACCTAGTAAGGTCCTGTAACCAGTCACTCCATGTTCAAAAAATTTGTAGCCAAGGTTGGAGACAAAACTTTTGAAATCTTCCATGTTGAAGAGTGGTAGATTCCTGAAATAATGTCAACAATAAGAATTACATCTATCATCTATATCACTGCGTTTTTGAGGTATAAATTAATTCTATATTGTTACATATACAGTTGTTGCCAATTACTTTGAAATCTAATCAACTTTTTGTTCATCTAAATTTTACACCCAGTCATGAAATTTAGCTCACACTGTGTAGTGTTCTGCAAAATATCTATGTTCCTCCATTGGTTTGATTTGATTTGAACATTTTTAAAATCAAAACCACAAATTAAATGCATGAAATATCCATAAAGAGTCATATAAGGCAAATATGTTACCTGATAAGTATTGCACCATAGGATGCAAGCTCTGCATCAACCAGCTCCCGGCATATATGAGACCAAGCTTTGATATCAAATTGTTCTGGGCCGTTTACCTTGTAAGCTATAGGAAATGAGCTGTCCTCTTTAGGTCCAGGAAGAAATTCAGGAAATCCCCCAGATGATGATCCAGGTAGAAAGGGCCGCTCTGCAATAGGTGGCTTGTAACCAAGGGCCAGCTCTTGCGTCGACAGACGGCTAAAATGGGATGCACTTGTCCAAGTTGTAGCTTTTATGTCACTACTTCCTGTGTGTGTGGAAAAGTTATCCTGTGACATGGCAGGTAACCATGTGAACTTAGCATGGTGTAGCCAACAGGAGGACATCCCAGACCTGCAGCTTTGTATCTTCTTTAAGTTTCGAAGAAGACTCACTCTGTTCATTTTACTGCTATAATCAGAAATTTAATTAAAACATTTTATATCTTTTGTTCCTTCACAACCTTTGGAGTAGCTCATTCTGAGATAGTTTGAGGTTGTCTGCTCACACTCAGACAAGTGTGTGGGCAAACGATCTCATTCCATGTGTCAGTGAGAGGTCTCCATTACCTTCCCCTACTCCCCCCTACTCCCCCAGTTTCTTGTCCTCATATCCACCGTGTGAAGTTGTAGGAGTTCTATCACCAACTTATTAAAAATATTTCACCATGTGTATGACCTGAAGGCCCACTAGGGCACCGTAAGCTAATGGCATGAGTTTGAGTATTCATATGACTTAAAAAATTATTACATTTAATGCAGTTTCATTCCCTAACTTATAATTCTCTTGGCCTGTTCACTGCTGACCAGGTTATCAAGCGAAAGTTGTTATGAGATTGGAGTGAAAAGTGGTAAGCCCCACCAGGTTTGAATTAGAGAGAACTTTCTTGATTTCTATATTAAATGGCCAATTCCATCTATGAGATACACCTGTAGGGAGTCATGGTAATTTGTAATTGTAATTTTTCCTCAATATAAACATCCACTCAATTGATGAATACAACTGCCATGATTTCCTGCAGGCTAGTCTCGATCTTGACTCATAGAGGAAATGGTTCATTTGAGAGCAAAAATACAGCAATTGTTCCCATAGATTATGTGTTTAGTATTCATGAGGAGGAACATAATTAGCCCTATGTCTTGGTCGGTTGTTTATTGTCATCAGCAGTCATTCTCCTCATTTCTCGTACGCTCGTTGAATAAAGTCACTGTCTGATAATTATAGTATCTTCACTTCAATTTTTCGGATCGAGATCTCGGATCTGGTGTATGTGAGCAGAGTCATCCTTGAAGGCTGCTCTGCAAGCATGCCAGCTTGTTCAGTTTACAATTTAACCATTTTCAGGGCTGTCCTTGCGCTGCCGGAAATAAGTTCTATCGAAAATTCAGGAGCTCAGTCTCTCAAAATCTCTGGCCCAGGTACTTCCGCTTTTATCGGAAACTTAAACTCGTATCGCTAAAAAAAACTCAGTACACGTACCTGGGAATAGAAAAACTGTGAGTTCACAAAAGCTCAAAACCTTTGGAACTAGTAGAGGCGAAGAGTCCCACAAATGTTTTGCTCGCCGCCTTAGACTAGAGTGTATTTCAAATCGGTGCCTGTGACGTCATAACTGCAGACTATACAATAACCACGTTATTTAAGATGAAAAACGTAGCAGTTATTACTTGTAATTAGTTATGAAAATGTTAAAATAGTGCTTAAGACCACTGATAATAATTCAAACGTTTCGGGCTTTGCCCTTCATCAGTGGATAAGAGTTCGTTAGTGATGCGCCACGAGATGTCAACATGTCAAGGATACTCAACGTCACGTAATCATGTCATAAAGCGTGAGGTCAGGATGGCTGGATGGCTGGATATTGGCCAAGTTCTTTTTTGCGTGTTTATGGACCGAGACGAAGTCGACAACAAGTCAAGAAAACAAAGAATGGCAAGTTGGAGATACTGCTTCTACTTCTTCACTTCAAACCATACAAATTCCAGATTAAAACCGCAGAATTTGTGCTCGTTCAAGCACAGGCGGCCCAGACGTTGAATACGATTATAACAATATCTTAGCCGTTTATAAGACAATGTATGAGAATGCTTCGAAAATTACTATTAATGTTATGTGTAGAAAATAATTTGAATAAAATGGCTTACATTATGTTTGCATTGCCTTATTTTGATGTCTCTGGGTTCCTGGAGGTGGTTTAGAGCCAGTTTGGTGAGTTTTACTTTCTGGCGGTTGGCTTCCCCTAAAGACATGTAAAGAGAAACGAAAGTCGCATCCTATCACCTCTCTCACGCACTCGATTAAAAGATAAATTCTAGGCTCACAGCTTTCTTTAGCCGTCTTTCTCTGCCCTAGATGCTATATTCTGCCTTACCACAACACAGGCATTACAAGCTATCTTGACCCGTGTTCTGTGTAGAGCCGCCTGTAGTCCTCGCTATTTTCCCTAATCTACATGACACTTCGTGTTTCCATTCTGCGCATTTCTTTTGTGTTTTACCTGTGTTCCGTGCCAGTTTGCAGGCGGTGAGTGAATTTTTTTCTATTTCTTTACCTAGCTATTGACTATATGATTAATCTCATACAAAACGTTAGTTCACGGCTCGAAACTCATTTTACCCATTGTTAGAATAATTCTTAACCTTTCGGGTAGACGTATATTAAACTTGCTAAAAATTACCAAGGGAAGGCGGCTTTACCAAACAAAGTCCAGCTAAAGTATAAGAACTGTGTATGAATAGGCATTGTTTCATCGCGTTATTGTATTTGTTTGAACACCTGCTCATCTTTTGTTATGAATTCTATGAGAAAAGGGAACACCAAACCGTTTTGGATATTTGTTTTTAAAATATCCTTCGTACCAGGTGCCTCTGCAAAACCTAAACCTCGCCCAGTCTTTGACGCTTAAAGCTCGTACCCAGACGCCTGGATACGAGCTCGTGTACAGCCTGTGGTGAAGGCGGCTTCTTGTTCCAGTTGAAATATGCCCATCCGTCAGTTCAATACCACGCCTTAGATTCGTCAACAACGCGCTAAGCGTTATCACTAAAAACAGTTCGCACAGAACAAAATAAGACGAATGATCATCATAGTTATGTACACAACTTACGCAGCTGTGAAAGAACCCGTGACCTCCGAGATACCGATGCAGTGCTCTACCAACTGAGCTGATCAACTATGTCTTCATATCTTTCTCCGCAGTTCAAATATATGATCTTTCATATATTCATTCGCGGCCTTATGCGGCTACTGGCGTGACAAGAAATGATGGTGATGATGATGATTCATTTGCATCCTTCACCTTCTGCGGATATATTATGAACTCACAAAGTGACCAGCACCCAGATGGCTTGATAGCTCAGTTAGTAGAGCACTCCACCGGTAACACACAGGTCATGAGGTCGAATCCCGTTTAGTCCTGAATGTTTTTGCAAGCTTTAATTTCACGACTACTTAAGTTGTGTGAAACAAGATCAAATATAATGATATTACGACATACGCTAATAGGAAATCCACTTGTAGATCCATTGTCTACAATGACTTGATCTGCTTATCTGGTAAAAGACCCAAACAAAGCTGACATGATGAGAAACGCATCGAACTGATCAGAAGAAGCGCATTAATGTCGCCTTTATTAGCTGCTAATTCATTACTCACTATTCAGAGAAAAAGTAAAGTACTTTTACGGACAAAATAAAGAAAGTCACCACAACTTAATCCTAAGGAGCCTTAAACACTAAAAACAATTTTAAAAGTTTGTTTCCAAGCTTTCCTGCCAATTCCCCAAACTAAAATAACTTTTCATTTAAAATTCTACTAGTGCCCCATAGTATGCTGTAATTGTCTTCAGCTTCTTGTTAAGAAAATTCTGTTCAATTTCCACATTTCCATTTGGAGAAGCAAGGAGAGATAACTGCTCAACGTCTGCATTGCGAGGCATAAAATAAGCAATGTTCTCTGTTATCGATTTAGTTTCTTTAAAAATTTGAACGCCATCCAATGTAATCATAGTTTTAATATCAAACACTTCTGCACTGACATAGTTTGGTCCACCCCATGGTGGACTCAAAAACACAACATCAGCTTTTAAGTGTGGAATTAACTTCATGTAGTCTCCAACAATGAATTCGATGCGATCTTGAACTCCATAAACAGTCGCGTTGTGATGTGCGAGAGATATTTTTATCGGGTCGATATCAATTGCTATGACACGTTCGCACGTAAAAGCAAATTGAATTGCGTTTCCACCGACGCCACAGAAAGCATCAATGATTAAATCACATCGGCACCTTTCCGCGATATGCTTTGCTATGCGCTCGGGTGTCACGGAGAACCATCCTTCTTTGTCCATTTTGATACCTTCGTCAAATCGAGAAAATAAGCGGTACCTCTGAGCCCAGTACTTAGCAATGTCAGGGTCTTGCTGGGGATCTGTGATTGCCTTCTGTTTCAATGCAACCGTCTGATGCTGAACCAACGAATCTTCACCAGATTCTGAGTAAGTCTTACCATTTTTCTCTGATTCACTACACGCCCTTGTGTCAGTCATAAATTCCTTGACCTTTCTGAGTGTACACGGCTCTTGTAATTCATCCACTGATTCTTTCTGAGCGAAAAGCCTTGTTGAATTTCCACCTTCTTGAGATGAACTGTATACTTCATCTTCTTGTCTTTCTTCGTCATCCTCAAATCTAAGATGTACTCCTCTCGATCTGGACACTTTAGGTATTTGGTGCATATTGAGATACTTGTTCTTGGAATCAAGCTTTCCTAAGCAGAGTTCTACCTTTCCACCGGAAAACCTTGGTTGGTCTGAATAACTGAAGTCTTCAACTGATGATTTACGTGAAACTTTGAATCCCATTAGTTCATATGCTCTCTCTAGAGACAAACTATTCTGTTCCTCCACATCCAACTCGTGCGCCCTTTTCATATTTTTACTTGTCTCTTCTGGAGGTGGTTCATTCCCATCACATGTTTCACTGTTTCCTCTGGAACTTCCACCTGATTGTAATGCGATGTTTGTCGATGTTCCTGTGTTATGACTACTTGAATTTTTCCTATCCTTCTTCTGCTTCTTCCTCTTTGCTGGCTTTTTCCCCGATCCGTATGAAATAACACCCTGCTGTGCTGTACAGTCTGTACTGCTGGTGTCACACTCGGAGTTTTCTACATCGCCATCAAAAACATACCCTTGGCTGCACCAATAGTTGTATTGCTCATAGTAATACCAGTAAACTTCACAGTAACTGTGGTCCCAAAGCATATTAATTTCTTCTGTCGTTATAGTGTCAGAGGTAGAACTCGGTAATGATCTCTCACATGCAGTGTTCATTTTACCTTCAAGTTTGGAGTCACAGAGAATTTCCTTTCTATGATATTCTCCGAATCCGTTTATCACCGGTGCCGATTCACTGGCGTGTTCTGAGAGCTCAGAGATCTTGCTTGTTTGTTGCTTTACTGCGCGAGTATTATAACCGCTAAAAACAGAAGTTGTTTCGGCTCGGGTCTCGTGGCTGTTTTCACTCACAATATCACTGTCTACAATGAGATCTTTACCATCCAACACGCGTTCCTCTTCACCATTGCAGGACAGACTTTCCGTTAATTTATTTTCGTCTCTATGCGATGGGGGGCTTGTCCCCTCTGCGAGATCATTCTGGACCACAGTTGAATAAACTAATTTTTCAGATTTCTTTAAACTATTGTCAAGAACTGAGCCAGGACCTCTGGGAACACCAGCAAACTGAGGGTAGAGGTTTTTCCAGCTTTCCCAAACCAAGGAGAAGCCATACATCTTCCAGTAGTCCTCCCAACCCTTGGCGTGGTTATCGTTTTGACCAGTGACAACATTGCTAGAGGTACCGCTCCTTTCACCAGCGTTATCAAGAGCAAGACATTTCAGTTCAGCATCGATTTCTTCAGCCGAGAGGTTTTCACTGTCGTGAGAGTCACTAGCTTTCTTGACGGTTGAAACATTCTGCGAATGCGTTTCTCCTTGATCTTGATTTGCAGTTATTTTGCTGGTAAATTTGGATTTTGCAAAAAAATCTTTGTGCTGTGGGCGTTCTGAATCGCATATCCCAATAACATCATCCTTTCTCAAATAACAAACGGGTGCACTTTGTTGCTTTACATTTCCCTCTCTTTGGCCTGGCAGGTTTATAAAAGAACTCGAAAGTGCCTCACTATTCAGTTCAGTATTTTTACTTGAACAGTTTTTGGAAGTGGCAAGTCCATGTACTTGAATTCCTGACACATTAATATCTTGTTGGCGTGTGTTGCCCACAGAGATGCACTCGTTGCAGTCCTCTTCATCAACATTTGACATTTCCAAGTCAAGGGCAGATACACTGCGTGAATGAATATTTTCATCACTGATCCCATTTTTCACTGTTTCACTTGAAGAACTTATAGTAACATTTTCATTCCACAGGAGACCCTTGTTCTCATCAAAACTAGCTCTGTCCGTGATTTTAAATAAAACATGTTCCCTTTGAGGTGGATTTTCAAAATGTGGGCTTGAACAAGGTTCGAGTAGTGTATCACATTGAACGGAATTTTTAGTTCTACATTCTCCATGATTGCCATTACTTACTACTGATGTACACAAATCCGTACATTGGTTAGAGGTTTCCAACTTTAAAGAAAGGTTTTCAGGTTCAGTTGTTTCATGGTCAAGTGGCATACCAGTCTCGATGCTGTCTTTGATATCCTTGGACATTGGTTGTGAAGTTGCCAAGTCATTCTGTTTTCTTTTCTTTATCCTTTCACGTTTTTTGGCATCTATGCATGGGATAAGCTGTAAACGCAAAGATAAATCAAACTTCATGTGGCAATAACTGTGTTCAAAGCAATAAAAAAGAACAAACCTGTTCCTCCAGGTCAAGGTCACAGGGAGACCTGAAAAAAGAAGTTGGTAAACCCATTTTCTTCATCATTTCTAGCTCTTGTAAGACTTCCTCATCTGGTTCATCCACGTCACAAAGATATGTTGCCTTGGATATAACTATTGTGTCACAAGGATTGGTTAAATTACAGGTGGATTTCTCTTTTTCTCCATCCTAAAGAATTTAATAAGGTTTTTGTTAGAATTATGGCACTCATTGTGTTGTGTTACTGTGCCAGACACTGTATTCTCACTGTGGTTCTCTCCACCCCTTTGTATAAATGGGTACTGGCAAATTGTTGGGGTAAACAGACAGAGTGCAGAGTATTAACCAGCGATGTACTATTATTGAATATAAGGTAGGCAGAAACCCCCTGACACACACAAAAAAACATTCTGCAAACACTTTATGTGAGTTCACGTTTTTTAAATTCATACTATAACTACAAACATTACAACTCGGTAACCACTGTTTAATTTAATTTAAGTTTCCTTCTACATTTATCATATTTAACAATTATTCACCGAAGTGGAGGTGAATAGTGGTGGATATTTACCAAGCCGCGGAGCGGCGAGGTAAATATCCACCACTTTCACCGACACTGAGGTGAATAATTGTTTTAGTATATACCACACAAGCTGAA
>OMLO01003854.1_pt1 | contig 12432 bp, 6 predicted proteins | sample 1674811 | NCBI WGS metagenome assembly OMLO01 (sample SAMN06265003, study PRJEB25207) | coral metagenome | isolation source: Coral host | place: Mexico:La Bocana,Puerto Morelos, Mexico | collected 2008-11-13
ATTGATTTCCTGTACACGCATTTGAAAATTGATTTCCTGTACACGCATTTGAATGTCAGTTTTATTTTTTGCTTGTTCATGTCAGGATTCAACAAATGCCAAAGACTCTGCAGACCAGACAGACCGAAAGAGTACACACAAAAAGAACAAGGTACAATGGAGGCTGTTTAGTTGTACACTGGGTTTGTTTGTTTCTATCGTCATCATCATCATCATTTCTCGTTTCTATCTTAGTAAACTGTTATTTTCAGGTTTCTTTCAATTTCAAGGTAATTTTACTCACCCGAAATACCGTAACTCATTTGGGCTCATTTGAATTCTCCTTGCAGCACGCGTAATAGCACGGGCATTACGTAAGTGTTTACGTCATCATGAATATGACGTCATCAAGATACGTTTTGCTTTGGTTCGTTGAATCTGGCTAAAGTGCATCAGCCAAATATATAGACCACAGTTCATTTAGGGGCAATCAGTCATCTCTTAATAACTGATCCCCGATTCTTGTTGTCATTGATAATGTACCATTTATTCTGTGAAACGAGATTGTTTTTAAGCGACAACCTAAAAGCTTCGAATAATGTAATTTTGCTGCAACCTTCTTCGGGTATTTCGTTGGGGCATTTCGTCTAACCGTTTTAAAACTGTATCTGTTTTTTTTTTGTTTTTGTTTTTGTTTTTTTTTTTGTGGCAAGTACATTTGAGCACCCTTCTGCTATTATTTAGGATTTTCAATCTGAAACAATTCCCCAGGGATGTCTCATTTCATCGCCTTTCTTAGGGGTGTAAATCACAGATTTGGGAAATATGAAGGCCTTTATTTAAAGCCGTCAAAGTTACGTGAACGGGAAGAAATAGTAATAATGAAACGCCGTCGGGTCATGTCCAGATTGCTCTCCTTTAGAGGTTTCTTTAGGGGGACCTCTTCATAAGAGACTATCCCTCGGGAAGCAACGTCGTCATATAGTGTGGCCAGGTGGCCAGGTGCCCCCCACCCCCGCTTCCCCTAGCGCGGGTCAGGCGTTTTCAAACTTCTAATAGAGAAGTAAACCGTATTTCTAATGGAGTAGTAAACCGTACGTTTTGTGTCTAGGATCAGTTGGATCCCGATGACAGTATGTCAAGCCCGCGTCAAGAGAAACGAAGTCCATTTTCTCTCCCCAAATTTGGCAGCGGCAATAAAACGGTTAGTACTTCGTGTGTTCTCCTTCTTAACTTTTTTCTTTTGGTATTTTCTGGGACCAGATTTATTTGAAGAAGCCACCAGATTAAAAAAAAAAATACATAAATGTTAGCGGGGCAGACGGCACATCATGTTCTCGAAGACGAGCGAGTGTTTGATTAGTCGAGTTGCAACTGAATTGTTTTCTTAGCAGTCGAACAATAGCCGTGAATTTTCTCTCTTTATTCTCGAAAGGTGGATCCTGAAAGCCTTGCTGAAAAACTTCAAGATACCCCAAAGTCAGAGAAAAAGAAAATGCTGAAACAGCAAAAGACGTCAGACACTTCTAGAACGCCGGTAAGAAACTACAGTGCTGTGGTGATATGGTATTCAACGATACAAATCAGTAAATCGGTCACTATTGACGTCATATGATTAAAGGGGCCATTAAATTACAATGCAGTTTCTAAGGGTGCGTTTCTTTGAGGTGATCTGGATGAGAATCAGGGATCCAAGATCACTGCAACGTGAGCTTGCTCGAGGGCTAGTTGTTTTTTTTTTAACTTTAGGCTTCTGTCAGAGATAGCAGAGAAGGCTATTCGATTTACTTATGACCACTAATTCGTTGCCAGCTCGTTCGAACGAGTATAGTGATCAGAGATCTGGTGTCGGAGATTTCGTTTGTGGTCAGCGAATGCGTGATTTTGCGAAGCGAGGCAAGTCTTCAACTTTGAAATTTTTTCTTGTTGTTATTTTGATTCATAATAGCATCAGTAACAATTTTGGATGACTACTAAAACATCCTTGTACGATGTTTTGCATATATGTAAAAGTTCAATCTGCATTTCTAAATTAACTGTCAAATCACAGGATAATGTACGACGCCGGTCAGTCTAAGCACGTTTTATTGGCAAGCAACGCTACGAAAAAAAAAGTCACATTATGTCTTGTTTTCACGTTCTTGCTAAACACCTCTGGTAAATTAAAAACAACCGCAAACTTCTATTTTGCCTCAATAAGTTATAACAGGAAAAAAAAAATAGTTTTGACAGAAGGCATGTTATCATTCGAGTTGTAAGAAACAGAAACATCTCCTTTGAGCCTCAGTGCTTTTAAATTTTAATTTCTTTTGTGTAAAATTAAATGATTTTGTCTAAGCAATATTTCCTGCGCAAAAGTGATATTTTTATCCTTCTTTACAATGGCAAAGCATTATTTAGATGCTTTGGTTTTTCGACGACAGACGGATACGAAATACTGGGTGGTCTTCTTCTTACGCGGGCTTCTTACCACAACATCGTCAAGTTCGTTTTTTCAGCGGTGAAGCTTGCGATAATTTTGCCCTTTTATTTGGGGAAATAAACGGCAACCTGCGGTCATAGATGATTAGATAAGCTGGGAAGCAACATTTTGGGAAAAAGAGGAAGTCAGTTCGACTACTGTTTTGGATTATTTTGCTGTTTGTTGTTCGTATTGTTTATCAGTATTGGTCGCAGCGATATTTAATCCCTGGCCTTTGATATCTATTGACAAACTTTGAAGTGTTGTCATAAATCATAGCTTTGAAAGCCTTATCTCTATGAAACGGTAGATAAACATTCACGTTTTTGCATGAATTTTATGCGATGACTTTCGCCTCACGCTAGGAGGCAAAAACACTAGTGGCTGCTATGGAAGAATGCGAGAGCGTCGTCAGCTGCCATGAAACGGCTCTTTTGGCTGTTCCTTGCCCAGGTTTAAGCACCAAAGCGCGCTCATTTTCCGATACTTCGATCTTCAAGCTTGTCGCTCACAAACCTCGAGGCCATTCGCAATCATCTGTAGACGACAGTGGCCGAATTTCGCCGCCATCTCCGACTCACTTTATACCGGTAAATCGTCGCGACGAACTCGCTCCGATTGAAGTCACCACATTAAAATCAAAGCGGAAAATTTCTCGACCCCGCTCGCCATTCACCGGCGAGAAGGCTTTCGACCTTTTTTCCAAGTTGGCCAATTCTGACTTCGTGGCAAAAGTTACATCCAATAGCCCTAAACTGCTTACCAGGAGGACAAAATCAAAGAGTAGGGACAGTGATACACAAGAAACGGTCAGTACCGATATAGTTTTGTAACCTTTTTAGGAGTTGTATAAAGTATTCCTAGCAGGTTTTTCTAGCTTTTTTTTATTTTTTCAGAGCAAGTTTTCCCACGAATTTTCCTTCAAACGTGTTCTATCTTCTAAGTGATAGAAAAATTTGATGAATTGCGTGACTTTTGTGTGTATGCTGCTCGGAATTGCAATTGGTGGTCCCCAAAAACTGTGAACCCCCCACCTCGACTTAATTAATACTTAAAAAGAGTCACTTTGCACACCAAAAGCAGTTCATTTGTGGCTTGTTAACCATTGTTTCGGCTCCATAAATGTAATATAACGACACGGCCTACCGCTATCGCAACATTGTTTGTTGACACTTATCGCATAAAGTTTGATTCTCCCACAGTTATAAGGTTGAATGATTAGTTCCGGCTGCCTGCTAATGTTTTTGCAGTTAAGGGAGTTTTGTAATTGTGTTCTTCTAAGCCCAGAGCTCGGTATAAAGTTCGGTGATCTCTTTTTTCAAAGAAAAGGGTCGTTTGACGTGGGTCCTACTGTGTTATCAGTTAATGAATACTCAAATTAAACATCCGTTAAGTTTGAGTGCAATTTAAAATAAATTCATGAGAGGTCGACAGTTTTGCTCATTAATCGTGACATCCTAAGTTTATCTTCGTTCATTGCCTTCTAGTTTATCTCTTTTTCTTTTGTCTTCTTATTATTCGTGATTGTTTGTTCATTTATATATCTATCGATATTTTTTATTTGATTGGAAATATAGCTTTTAGTGTGTCTTATATCTATAATGACTTTAATTGTCATAGTTTAGCCTGGCAATCTCTGCATCCTTTCATGACAGTATCGGTAATTCATACGCACTAACGACTTTCTTGCTTTCTCGTCAGCTATCTGTTTGTTTATTGTGGCTTCTCGTAAAACAAATGAATCTGTTTTCGTTTGTAAACCTTTTTTGTCTGTTATGTTTTCGTTGTCTTCTTGCGTGGGATTTACTTCACGTGTTATTTCGTGTCCTCGAACTTAATCGAGTTTAGCGACTTTTATATTAACAGCCTTAGAAACTCTTGAGATATTTTGATATGGCAGACTCTTCCTTTATTTTAGAGGAGCCATCAATTAGAGTCCAGGAACAAAGATACATTCTCTACGCTGGGAGAGAAAATATATATCACGTTTCTTCGATATGTTATGTCGCCTGTGCACTTTTGAAGTCACGTGATACAAATATTTTGTCTTCGAATTTTGGAAAGCTCAAATTGGGTTACGTGGTTACGTAAGAACAAAACAGGACAACCCTTCGATAGCAGATTTGTGATAAGAATGGTTAATATTGTGTAACTTATCGAACCATATTGCAAACATAAATTCTTTCCGATGTCTGGTAGATCGATGGTTGTAACTCATTCGACTTTTGAACACTTAGAAATCTTTATGTAGAAGGTTGGTAGGCATTCGCGGTGAGCTTTTGAAAATCGATGAAAATCCATGGCCAGGGAACGTTTACTTTTAAAACTCAGGCCGATGTAGGAATCCTATTGTCCAATTACAGTCCCTTGCAGAAAAAGCAATATTTAAAAGACAAAAGACAATATTTAATTCCGATCTTTGCGCGCATTTTTGACAAGCTAGAGAAGGGCTAATGTAGTAAAAAAAAGCTCATTAATTAGACCTTAGTATTATATTTTTTTTTCAATTAATAACTCATCATAATGTAGCTTTACCCGATTGATTAAGCCAGGCTTCACCTTCTATCATAAAGCATTGTAAATATTGGTTTTATTCCTTCTGTTGTTATCCTTTGGTTGTGTGCCATTTGAAATGTTTCTCCGTCGTCCTCGTTTTAGAGATTGGTCGAGTTGCTCGGATTTCCATTCCGGTGACGAAACAACAACAACAAAAGGCTGAGCGTGTTTATGTCACCAAGAAAAAAAAAAATGTTGAAATGTTGCAGTGTTTCTTGGTCCTTACAAATTTAGAAAAAGATGCCATCCCAAAGTTTGTCGTTTTCTGTAGATTAGTTGGAAAGGTTCAGTTCTCTTGTAATATAACGGAGAATCTAGGATCAGTTTTTCGTCGTTTTATGTAATTTTCGTTTTGTTTTTGTAACACTTTGAGTCACTTTGGGTCACAATTTATTCTTTATTCTTTTACAGGTTTACCTGGTGGAAAATGTTCAAGATGGTGTAGACTCAGCTCTAAAGGTAAGACAGACTCATGGCGAGTGACCGCTTACTCAGTTTTCCTTTTCAAGTAGGGGGGGGGGGAGGGGAGGGGAGGGAAGGATAATTGGATCAGAAACGTGATCAAGCGGCTAAAGGCAAGATCAGTGACGGCCAGCCAAAAATGACAAATGTCAATGACAAATCATAAAGAAACAAGCTTGTTTAATATTTCTTATCTCGCCATCAGGAAGCGTGAGTTTGCCTTTGTTTATATAGTTGTAAACTGCAGAATGTAAACAGTCAGTGACGTAACTGAACGATTATTTTTTACCTCCCGTCTCGCAATTTTCAAAACATTTCCGGATGTTACTCGATCCAGCAACCTCACCCAGCTTCCGCGAGCTAGTATCAATTTCTCGCCCTAGATATCGTGTATGTAAAATTCCACATTCTGTAGCTTACAACGCACCCTCTTTCTGCATCTGTTTGTTTGGTTTATTGTTTATTTGTTTGTTGTTTGATCGAAAATACAAACTTCAAAGTTTTTTTCTGTTTTGGAAGCTCTTGGACTTAATTTGTGCGCTCACTTCAGCCGCACGTATGAATTATTCTCTCGTTCTAATTCCTGATTGATTATAAGAGTTCTCAGTTTTGTTAGCTGATAAATCAGATAACATGTCGAGTGTGTTTATTCTAGATATACACCTCGTTCTCTCTGTGTGAGGCAAGGACTTGATTTAGTTAAATTAGTGGATTACAATCTGTTTTCCGGTAATTTTATATTTCGTCAAATTGCAAAATAGTTGAAGTAAGGTAATTTAACGTGATGTCACACATTCAATTGACAGAAATCCCACAGAACGATTTGGCCCGCAAAGGACCCATTTTCTTTTTAAACGGGTTTTCCATACGTCTTAAGCCTCAAAATGTAGAGAGAGCGTCACAAATACCTGAACAAAAAACTTTGATTACAGGGTCACAAGTTCTGCCCTCCCCATCACACAATTGTAACTTGGGAGGGGAAGGGGGTGTTATCAGTGTCATCACGCAAACGAGGCACGACATGTCATGAATCAAACATGGCCGCCCGATGAGACGTGTGCAAATGTTTTCATTTCAAATCGCCGTGAGATATGTCGGAGAGAAAAATAAGTAAAGCACTCAGGAAGGACCGTGAATCTACGGTATCTGCAGTGGACATCAAGTCACTCACTTCGAGTGAAAGCACGTTTAGTTTAAGGCCTTTAAAGGTGGGAGAAGTTTTAATGATTTTGTAATCATGATAGTGTCTCTCTCCTTTGATGATCTCTGTTGGGTCACGCTAACAAGTTTGTAAGTCTTAATGAGCTCTGCAAGGGAACAGTATCTTGTGGGATATTAGCTTAGCTTTTATCTTCGTTGAGAGCTTTTTACGTTAAGGGATATCATCCAGACAAAAAAACTCAAGCCAACATTTTAATGCCACCATTTGTAGACGAAACAAGTGGAAGGAAATTTGTCTGTAAGCTGAATGTAGTTAAAAAATTGAAAGCTATCGCTAAATTGGCGCAAAACGGCTAATTATGTGCGAGAAACTAACGATGTTAAGAGCTAAAGATCCTTATTGATTTTCTGGAGGTATTTAACATGCATGTTTATACGTTTGTTTTCAATTTTATTCGCTAAATTGCATTCTTTCCTCGCGCGCCTCGTAAATATTGCCTTTGCTATCTTGCAGCTTAATTATGAAACAGAAATGACTTGACACTGCCGACGTGTTGTCTGCAATCAGGTGGTTTCACGCGCAAATTTGTTTAGATCTCTGATAAATTACTTCCATTCTTTGCGCTGTCAAGGAAGCGAGTGTTCTTATTAAAATAATACCGCAGAGTTTGTTTTATATTTTTATAGGAGGTCGTCACCGGAATTCTACCCATCAGTTACGAAGACGAAATTGTCCAGAAACGGACTCAGATATTGAGGGATCCATTGCAGGTTTTGCTTGTGTTTCCAGAGGACGATGTCAATGTAAGTACGGCTTGTTTATGTCGTTGTGTGCAACCGCAAAATACTCACGCGCGAGGTGTTTTAGCCGCGGGAATATTCACGAGCATAGTAATAATAACACCAAAAAAAATGTTTGCTGATGTTGTCCTCTATCAACATGGACAACGCTTTTTCCGTGTTGCGCCAACCAGGTGCAAATTGATGATTTTAAAAACACCAAAACAATGAAAGTGGCCCTTTTAAACGCGCCCTTTGTGTCAAACATGCGTCAAATTCTTGAAAGCATTTTGAAGGCTTCTTGGGTAAATAGAATGTTTCCAAAACAACAAGATCGATTTCATTGATTGATTATTGTAGGGGTAAAATGTTCACATCTGCCCTCTGTGTTCGAAATATACCTGCCGGATGATATTATTCTACTCGTTGCAAAGGTACACCGGGTTAAATGTATTTTTAGAGATTCGCTTGTTTTGCAAAGCCAGTCTGGGACTAGTTTATGTGTCGGTCAAATATTTTGTCCGCGACCGGCGACCGATTCCGGCATTTAAAGAATTCCCTTTATTTTTTCATCTACTTGTGGAGATATTTCTCTCATCTAAGAGCATCAAGTTTGTTGACCTTAAATTAAGAATTAATTATGTGTAAGGTCTGGTTTTTGTTCCCTGAGTAGTATTTTGTTTCCAAATCAGGCAAATGTAAGATATTAAAATTTCATGATTGCACTGATGCGTGCGTCAATCGAAACTTGTCTCATCCGTTTCAAAATAACCTAAAAACTACTGCGATGTCGACGGAATTTTCCGATCCAGATGATTCTTTCCAAGTCATAGTAAGTCCTTTTTCCTGACAAAATATTCTTTTTTAGATTTGCGTATTTTAATTGTCAAAGATAATACCAATTCAGATTTTGCCCGATTTGTATTGTGACTGAGTTGCATTCAGAAAATCTTGTCATGTACAGACATCAGCCGGTTAATATTTCACAAATGAACTTCGTTTTGAACATTGATTCGCATTTCGCTTAATATTTAAATTTATATTTTTGATTTTCTGTGGTAAGCTCTTCTTGACTTTTCCTTTAAGTCAAAAATCACTTCCATTTGAAGGCATAAGTTATTTTGTTGTTTTCAAGAAATTGTGTGACATGTTTTATGGATATATTGTGCTCTCGAGCGTGGGTTGAAATTAACAAGCTTAGTTCCAAAAAATCTACTTCTTCGATTTTTCTGTACTTGACAAAATTCCCGATTTTATACGGGTAATGATCGGCGAAGTGAAACTGAAGATTGAAAACCTTAGTAAACAAAGCTGTGTTTTCATATTTTTATTCGGATGTACAGGAAAATTAATGGTCACTAAAGCAAATGATTTCTGTACACACCACTCTGCAACCAGGTGTTGAAATCACTTTTTTTAATGACATAGCTAGAAAATGGACAAAAATTGTATCTATTTGTTTTCCAAATGAATGTGAAAAATCGAGAATGTTGCACGCTTTCCTGAAATCACAAATCAACCTTTCACTTTCATTTAGGTTTAAACAATTAGCCAAAGTATGTATGTCACACTATATACTTATTATTCAGGAGCAAGCATCCCCAGCGATTGAAATATGTACAATATTGAAAGCTAAAAAGGATCTCTCAGGTTTTAAGTTTGGTTTTGGGCATGCATGGTGCTTCAAATTAAAAACAGGCACTGAAATTGTGCAAAGAAATTTTGAAAGACCTCATATCAAATTATTTTATGTCATGAATCAACTCAGAACTTTATGCAAATTTTTTCTACCGATATTTATACTTCTCAGCTTAACAGCGTTGCATATAATTTACTGATTCTTTTCATTGGCTTCAGCATCAAGACTAATTTGTATGAAGATAATCTTGATACATCATGTTTTACTTGGTGTATATTCTTTATTAGTTTTTAAAAATCTAAGCGCAGTACAAATAGCAAGGCAAACTTGGATTTTCTCATTCAAAGTAAATAAGTTTTGACTTCATAAATCTTTGTGATTCTGTAGAGTATGCTAATTAATGGATTCTTTAAGTAAAATATAGTGGCAGTTATAGTTGTAATTATGAGGTTTTAGAAGTAAACTGAACAAGCTGCAAGGAACCCTAGTCAGTTTTTTTTAATTTGTGAGCTTAATTTGTTTCTTCTTTATGAAGGGATTAGCAGCTTCTGCTTGAATATTCTTGCAGCCTTGTGTACTCTGACTAGAGAGTTAGTGCATTCCTTTTTTTTTCCACAAAAATGTTGTTTCTGAGAAACTAAGGTTCTTTTGATCTTAAAGTCATGTATTTAGATCCACTCTGTAACTATATAGTGGTTGTTTTTAATTAATGCCTGGCTCATGATATACATTATTTAAATATAAAAACGATCTCGTGCAGTAATTAAGATTATAGCTGCTGCAAGTACTTATACATGTAATTAATTACCATGTCAATCTCAGCTTTTCAGAGACTATTTTTATATCTATGGAACCTTTCCCGGATTATATAAATTGTCATCCTCCTGGATTTCAAACTTTTTAGGTTCTGACTAGGTTGTCATCTTTTATGTTATGTAAATCAGTGGATGATCATATTTTGCAATCTCATCATGACCAGCTGTAGCTCTTTGCTACAAAAGTACATGCATGTATGTATCTAGAGGATCCACAAAGCTCTAGCTGCATATATAGCTGACATTTTCATGGGGCTTTGTGGCCTGCAGTACAGAAACAAGCAGACTGTGTAGCTGTGAAAAGAGAGCATTGCGAGAAAAATTATAAATAAATGCTTCTCACAGCTTTGCTCTGCTCTTTTATGTTGCTAATGCCATTGTTTCTGTATTGCATACCATGAAATTCCAATGGAATGAAACGAAACTGGTAAGACTAGCAATGTATGATTGTGCAAACTTGTGTGATTTTTGATGTACTTAAAAATTCTTAATAATAAACAGACCACTTGAGATGCTCAGGTTTTGCTGTTTATTGGTACCAGAAGAGTGATACCATACTTCACTCTTATAGTTGGTTTGTTGCCTTGCCCTAAACTTTTCCAAGAAACCTTTGGCTCATTTAAGTGTACATGTTTAATAGAATTAATATTATAGTTACTAGTAATAGTCAGTATCCATTTAATTTTGAGATCTAGAATTTTGGTACCAAAGCTTACAAGCTTGTACACATTTAAACAAATGTGACTATTTCTGGTTAACCTAGCTACTGATTCAGAAATATTTTGATTTGTTTGAATTGTTTTTTGTTAGGCCTTTGCTATTCCCCGTGAATTGAGGACAATACATTCTACTGTTCCAGGCGATGCACTGTCCAGAGTATCAAACTTATTCACTCGAGAGGTATATTTTTAATCGCTTTCATTATTTGATTTTTTGCGGGTCATCATCCTGGATGGACATTCCAATGTCTTAGCTATCTGACTACACAAGTCATGATGAACTTAACTCTCATCATGAACTTAACTCTCATCATGAACTTAACTCTCATGACAACTTTCCTGACCATCTTTCTTCTGCCTCAAATCTTCCTTTTTCATCGCCTCTGTCTTAACATATTATATTTTCCACAAATGTGTCCAAATACATTGCTCACAAGCTAGAATTAGAAAGTATACACTGATCATGATTGATATTGCACTGTAACGTATAGTCTGGCTGATCGGAAGGGATGAAAGGGAGAATATCTTTATGGCAGGCTGAAATTCATCCAAGGCACGTGAAAGTAGCATTCAATTGTCTCAACAATTTTGTGCTCACCAACTGTATTTAAAAAAAAAAAAATTAACTTGCGGTAAAATACCATCTGGTAGGGGGTGTAGCACTGCAACTTCTACTTAGATTTTTCCTTGGGTAGGGAAGATATTCGCTGCCTCAGAATTACTACTCTTCACAAGTAGATCGCAACATGGACAAGTTTATAACAAATTATTTTTGCTACCTTCAGAGTGATTGTTTTTGATGAGTCAAACCAATCACATGCATAGAAATGTACCACATGTCGTTGATTGGTTTGAAACAAACATGAGGATTGAACATTTTGCTAGAACTTGTATTTCTACACTTGACTGTGGATTTCTTGTAAAACTTTCTTGTATACTTAAGATATATTTAATATTAACTTTGTTTTTAATTTTGTCCTTGTTCTTTCTTAGTGTATCAGATTTTACACTGCTAACTGGAGCTGTATTGAGAACAAGTATTCCAGCTATGGAGGAAGTTATCTCAAACTTCCCAGGTAATATTAATTAAATCTTGAATTTATCTGTCTTAATGCATCAAACTCTAAAGGTTTTCCTATCATGTCAAATTTCCCTGAAGTTACACCACGGATGACCACATGAATTTCATCTCATTTTTTTTTTATGTTTTTATTTTCATGCATGCAATACTCTCCCAGCCAAGATTTTCATTGAGCTGGTCATTGTTTTGTTTTTATTTTGTGAGAGACCTAGAACAACATTTTCACTGCCAATCTATTGGGTTATCAAGCTTCACATTTACTCGAAGGCAGTACACAGAAAGAGAGAGTGCTCAAAACAAGATTATTTTTCAGTAATACTTTACTTGTGACAGTGGCACTGATATTGGAGGTAATCAAAAATTATTCCAATTTTTTCAATTAGTTGATTAAAATGTTTTGATATGGTTCAAATGTGGAATGATTGTACATGTGTAACCCTCCAAAGAACATTCATTGTCGTTTACTGCGTGATTGCCTGCAAAAATCTATCCGGTTCACAATCACCTCTTTCTCAGCCAGCGGATTTCTCTGACAGCCAATGCTTAGTTACCACCCTGATTGCCTAGAATAATAACTTTGACTTTGGTTTTATGATACTCACTTTTTGTCAAATTTAATTATTGTATGATTCTTGATAAAATGTATAATTTGTAGTAAAATTATTAGCCATTGATAAATTACTTTTAATTAATTTATTATACTTCAGACCACCTCGAGGAGAAGGACTTGAAGAGCAAGTTTTTGAGATGGATGTCCATGAAGATGAAATGGATTGTGC
>OMLO01003855.1_pt1 | contig 12430 bp, 4 predicted proteins | sample 1674811 | NCBI WGS metagenome assembly OMLO01 (sample SAMN06265003, study PRJEB25207) | coral metagenome | isolation source: Coral host | place: Mexico:La Bocana,Puerto Morelos, Mexico | collected 2008-11-13
ATTCTGTAAACCTTATATATTCATTATGGCTGATGATGATGTTTGAAACATCGAAACATGTTCCGAAAATTGAAAAGAGTTTTTAGAATTTAAAGTAGTTCAACTAATTGCAAATATGTACTAAAATTAGTATCTGTATTGATATTGTATAATATAATATAACATAATATAATATTGTTACCTAGTAACAATAGTAATAGTATTATCTAATAGTATTGTTATAATCAGTTGTATTGTAATTGTATTGTAAGTAGTGAAAGTAACTGTACTAGTACTGTAAATAATGCGAGTAGCCGTATTGTACTGTATGTAACGCAAGTGACTGTATTTGTAATTTGTAAAGTTAGAAAAATAAAGGATTTATATATCAAAAAAAAATTTAAAGAGTTTGCCACATGTATGTAGTCCAGTAATCTACATTAATTTTACTTGTTGCAGAATGATGGATAAATGAGATGCTCAAAAGATTCCAGTGGATTTTACTGATGCCGTTGACCACTGAATTTAGTTTTGACTTGATTTATTATAGGGCTGATGATTTTACAGCTATTTGCATACAAAATTAGGTAACTTGTTCATGATTGGTTCATAAACAATGAAAAACTGGACCTGTGCTAAAAATCGTGCACAGGTGAATAAATAAAACCAATATACGCCAAAATGTCAAACAAAGCCTGAAAAAAATTCAGGCCTGAACAGGATTTGAACCCATGACCTCTGGGATACTGGTGCAGTGCTCTACTAACTAAGCTATCAAGCCTCTGGGAGCTGGTCACATTGTAAATTTGACCAGCTCCCAGATAGCTTGAGAGCTCAGTTGGTAGAGCACTGTACCGGTACCACAGTAAATTAAGCTGGTTATTTAGTACAATGGGGAAATTTTCATTATTCAGTCGAAAACCCACTGAAAGGTACAAGTTCATCATCTTTAAGAGCTTCCAAATTCCAAAAAAATTATAATTATCAATAAAATCAATGGCCCATAAAATTCATTCTGTAAATTAAGTGTCCTTGGAGCTATATTGGCATGACTGAAAGGAAAGGAAAAGGAAAGGAAAAAACACAACTGGAATGTAAAAAGATGCAAAAAAAGGTTCCAATGTTTCTTCCCATACATGATGTAAAAACAATTCCTGATTTTGACAATGCCAGTGTAATTGACAAAGGAAATTTCTGAATTTGAAAATCTTTATAATCAATTACACTGATGAAGTGGACCATAACTTTAGGCCATTGCCTTAGAAACAATACTAATATATTCTAATTAGACAGTACATTTGTTCCTTATTTCACAGTGTAATTGTTTTTACTTTTTAAAGGCTTCCACTGGAAGCTGATAGCCCACCCCTTTTATCAAGTTCTTAATCAGAGAAATACTAATTTACACAAGAAGTGTCCCACAAACGACTGTAAGATGAGACTCTCTCAGATCTTCCCTTGTTTCTAAAGACTAGATAAATGCCACATTCAGGTTAGCCAGTGAACTTTTACTTTTCTGAAGACCAAAAAAAAATTGAACCCAACAAAAGTTTGCAGTTCTCCTGGAAGAAACAAAAAATTCATTTCCAAGAGTTTTAAGACTTGAGAAATCATTATGAGCCTGTCCGTAATGTTCGCTCTATAAAATGTATCTTATATTCAAGGCTCAATTCAAAATTGTAAAGTTAAAAAGTTTAAACCAAACGTTTCCATTTTCCCTGATGATGGCAAACAGCCGAAAACATTTGGTTTAAACTTTTTAATTTTACAATTTTGAACCTTTTAGCCTTGAATATAAGATACATTATGAGCCTATTGCCACCTATGCATTATCTATGTTGGCTGAGTCATAGGGACTTCATAGTCTGGAATTTGAAAAAAATAATGATCAATTCATGACGGAATAGTATTACTAAAATAATATTTTGTGTGATAAATTATTTCTTACCCTAGATATGAATTCATGCTCACAATATTTCCTGGAAATTCTTTTCCACTGTTCATATCTTTGATGCCTGCTTGCCTTATTTCCTCAACATCAGCCATGAGATCATCTCCAGTAATAACAGCAACTTTCAAGTCAGTACCGGCCTCCTTTGCCACAGCCAACAAAGCATTTGAACACTCATGCGGATTGATACCTCCCGCATTACTCACCACACGGATGCCTGCAAGTTAGAACATTCAGCTTGATTTGAAGTTTCAGTTGTACAAACACTATTATATATAGTAAGCTGCTGTAGTGAGTGATTATCTAAAATATGCCTAGGGAATTGTAAACAAAGGATTTAAGTTTGTGAGTCTACCCTATCATAAGCAGGGGTGGATCTGGAAAAGTCAGAGAGAAAGGGATAGGGGAAAATGGGGTAGAAGTCAAACCTCTGAAAAATTCTTGTTTGAAAAATTCAAAAATGCAAGGGAAAAAAAGGGGGGGGGGGGGGGTAACATCTCTATGCTCGCTCCCCTACATTTGCCCCTGAACAGATTAGAAATAATCTCTGATTTCTGATTTTCAGTGACAGTTTTGTTAGCAGCAATACATTACCCACCTTTTTGTTTAATAGGTTTTATTAGTGGTTTCATCACAGCTTGTATAAAGTCAGGGGCATATCCTAGAGTCTAGAATAGAAGAAAGAATTCATATTAAAGATTGGTTATTGCTAAGTACTGTATTGATCAAAAGACATATCAAGTTGCAGGCCTCTGTTATAATTAGATATTATATTAATAAACAGTGAATAAAGTAATACCGGTAAGCCTCTTGTGAAACTGTTTGGCTGTCTCAACAGGCAAGTGAAACAATTACTATTGTTAAGAATTGACTTGAAGTTGAAAAGCAAAGGTAAATTAGCCAAGTTATATTGTATCTTGAGTCAAGCTTGAGTCATGAGGCAAGTCTGAGTCAAGTTAATTTCCCTTTTTTATGTGTATATGACATGAAAAATATTTCCTGTTTATTTGAAAGGCGTTTCAAAAAATTCAGTACAATGGCATTTTTCTTTTTGAAATATCTTTTTAGATATTTAGATATTTAGATAAGATCGGTGATGATGTCATAAGATTGGCAACTAACAAATGGTAAAATACTGAATAAGCAATATCTCTAAAACTATTAAAGCAGTATTCTTGGAACTTGGCACCACAAATGTGCATCAAAAGAAACAAAATGACACTCTTCAGGATGCTGCCATGACAAAAGTTTTGCCGCTGGTGCTGTCTCATTAAAAACTGAAATTCCCAGTTTTGTCTGAAACCAAGAACCAGCTAGTACAGCCAATCCAATAATAAAAATCAAGACAATATGGGAACTATGTCTGTTCCAAGCAGGACCCTTTGGCTCACTTTAGAGGTTACAAATGGGGATATTTGGTTTTTTGACAGAGAGACTGAAGCTGAAGCTATGCCAACAATACTAAGGGTGTAATTTTTTCCTTTTGTGATGAACATTTGAGGTGCCAAGTTTCAAGAACACTGCTTCAGTATTTCCAGAGATATTTTTTATTCAGTATTAATTTTTAACATTTTTTAGTTGCAAATCTCATGATGTCATCACCAATCTAATTTGCATAATACAAAAATATCAATATCTCTGAAACGAAAAAGAGATAATTCGAAAAGAAAAACGCCATTCTTCTGTATTTTGAAAGGCCTTTCAAATAAGCAGAAGATATTTTTCATGTCATATACACTTTAATAGAGGTTTGACTTTTTTTTTTCAAAGCGGATTGCAAGAATTAATTCCTGGTTTGATTCTCAGCTACTTTTCAAAGAAGTAAACATTCCTCTGTCCTTGAAGCAAAATTTCTTTTTTTGGCTTTGCCAAAGAGCTTAAGAGTGGCAGTTTTCAAATTGGCATTTTCAAGTAATGAATTTGTCTCATTGTTCAAGTTGATAATTACTGTGCCATTAAATTGTAAACTGAAGGTATTGGCATAAAACACTGAGATAGTCATATGTAAGCAGGATTTGGTGACTGGTTTTTTGGTTCATGATCAGCCGGTTTCACAACACTCAACACAGAACACTTTTAATCTTTTCATCTTTCGTTCATACGTACCGGTGATTTATGTTTGGCTACCGTCAAGAGTGACATAGTGATTTCTGACAAGTAATCAGATACAAGGTAATTGATATCACCATCATGAATAAGCTGTGGAGCTGCAGAGATACGAAACAAATTTATGGCTGAGTAAAAAAAAAAATGAATAAAGGGTGAAAGTTTCTGAAGAAACTGTGGTGCTGCGTCGGTGGGGGTAAAAAGGTAATTTGGTTAAATCAACTAAGTTGAAAATGTAAATTGGCCACCGTAACAAGTTATAAAGCTGACGTTTCGAGTGTTAGCCCTTCGTCAGAGCGAAGGACGAAGGACTAACGCTCTGACGAAGGGCTAACGCTCTAAATGTCAGCTTTATAACTCGTTACGGTGGCCAATTTATATTTTCAAGTGAGTTGATATAACCAAATTAAAAAAATATAACCATAATGATTTATTAAGCATCCAGGGCACTAATTTATTTTGATAGGGCAAAGAATGGTACATATTAGGGACAGGCACTTCTTTTTGTTTGTCACTAGATGCTTTAAGGTGTCAGTATACTTCAATTTAGAGTTTATCCTTCAATCGTGCTTCAATTCTCTAACGATGTCCATAGTTTCTTTTCTGGATTACCCGGTATTTTATTTGCTGTTTATTAATTCTCAATTTTGAAGCCTTTAAAAGAAACAGAAACTATCATGCCATTTTGTGTTGGGAGAGAAGTTGAAACCATGTAAAAACAAGCCGACGATCTGCTTCAAAAGTTGCTAATTTTGCGTTGAGTGATCATGGTTCTGCTGCATGGCTTGATTTTCTGTGGGTTTATAATGTATTCAGCATTTTGCAATTTGTTTTCTTGCTGTTTGATCTATGACAGCTTTGTGATATTCTTTGCATCTTTATAGCCATTTGTTGTTCAAATCACCACCTTTCCTGGACAATAAATACAAGCATATGTTCAGCATCCTCACTAAACTGAGTACCAAACAAGACCATGCATTTTGCAATTTCTCGTTAATCTACTGTTCATTTGCAACATCCAGATCCATGATGGTATCTTCAATTCTCTATCATTTTGATGTCTGTTACAGGGCTGCAAATAACTAATGGGGAGCCGCCGGTCACATTGTCCGGTCAAACATGTTTTTGCTCAGACACGACCTGGTTTTGGCCAGTCAAATTGAAAAAATCGTAGTTGAAAACTAAAATTTCTCTTAACAAGTCGGTAAGTGACTGGACAACATGTCTGGCCATCCAAAGATTTGTCCAGTCAATACCCAATTCTGACCGGACATTGTCCGTTGACCGGCCGTTATTTGCAGCCCTGCTGTTAAATGTAGATCATCATCAATACCACAGTTATAAAAAGCCAATCCTTGGAGTTATCAGTTCCAACATCAGTAAATGTAACACTTCATGTATCAACAATTGCTTAATACAAACCAAATTGGAAAAGCTTTTTTCATCTGTTTCTTGGTAACAAAAATGCCGTACAGGAATGTACATTTTAACTTTGTTTACAGCTACTTTTGAACAGATTTAGCTGCAATTTGGTGGAAATGTATCCAGGTAGATGCTCTACAAATCTGTATCTCTTTGATCTGGTTTAAAAGTTATGGCTTTGTTTGTCAAAGGAAACCCACAGTGTTCCAATATGAAACTTAAGGATAACATAAAAAGAAAATGAAGCGACCTTTGAGAAATCAGAGATAAACTTTGAAGGGCATCATGTAACAAATCCATTCCAATATTAATCACATTTGTACCCCAGAGGACAGGTTAGACAGGTTTTCTTGCAACACGCAATCGACGAATTGGATTGAAGTTACGAAAAAATCAATTTGGTGTGTTGGATTATAAACCTCTTATAAGATGTTTTGTTGTGTAGTATCACTGCAAAAATTTTCCTCATTGTTTGTTTTTTGATTCACACTACAGGCTCATGAAAAATGGTACAACTTGTAAAAATACTCAGCAGTACTACACAGCAAAACGTCTAATAAGATATATGTACTTGTAATCCTCATTTATTAATTAAGCTTTCAGGAAATGTATATTGGGAGTTATTTTCAAAGCGTCCACATGAAAATGCGCTAATGTAAGACAGTCAGTTGAGGTATACTGAAACCTTACATCAGGAATTGTATCAGTGATTGATAGTCATAATGTTCAATTTTAAGCAGACTGCATAATTCATTCGTGTGGTCTGTTTATTCTTCCTCAATTTCTTGAATGTCATTATCAACGTAAGGTGCTTACTTGTAGGGGATAGGGGAGATTAGTGGGATAGGACCACACCTAAAATTTGTTTCAATGAAATAGTGTAGGACAATGAAAGTCACGTGGATCACAGAAAGGTCCAGCTTGATTAATCCCTTCTGGAGTGTGGGCGGGGACAGGGTGGCGGGTGCAGTGATATTTTAATTAGCTTAAAGCTTAAGTTACAATTTAATTTAATAGAACTTAGACCTTAGTTGTTCACCTGCCAAAACTGAATCTCCCCAAAATCCAGACGCACAACCAATTCGAACTGTTCTTCCTTGCAAAGGTTTGGACATAAACCTTTTCTGCTGTCGCATTGGAGAACAAATAGCGGCAAGAACAACTGGATTCCATGTCTCTAGTGAAAACGACGAATAAACATTCGCTAGTTTGACACTTCCACGCAAGGAACAAGTTATGGCGGCCATATTTCCGTCTATCTTCTAAAGAATATTGACTCTAATAGAACAGAAACAAAAAGACATGGTCACGCGTCAATAAATAAACTCTTCCCTCAGCTATTTTCCAAGGTTGACATCTTGGGTTGTGAAGGCTAGGCTGCATGGCAAAGAGGCGAGGATACAAAGCCTTGCGTAAATCAAAGAAGAAAGATGGCGGAACCGGAGGGAATGGATGTTGATTCTCCCGCAGTTCCATCGACTTCTTCAGGCTCCAACAAGAAGAGATTCGAAGTTAAGAAGGTAGATATGCTCCTTAATCGTTTTCTTCATGTCCGCCTACCTTGTGTAACTTTCTCTTTTTCATTAAAACTTATCATTTCTTTCTCTTTCATGGCAGTGGAATGCTGTTGCTTTGTGGGCATGGGGTAAGTACTTTTTTGATGCCAAGCAGGGTATGTTTCAATTTTGTTCTCGATTGTCCTAATTCAATATGTATTTTCAGACATTGTGGTTGATAATTGCGCCATCTGTAGGAACCACATCATGGATTTGTGTAAGTATTAAACAGAAAACATAAGTTGTTTAAAATAATTTATAAGCTTATTATCTTCTTTTATTATCCAAAAGTTATTGGTATATCGAGTGGTAACAAATTGATAAAGACGATATGATATCCTCACATGCGAAAATATAATATCCTTACCTGTGAAGATATCACTTTTGACCCTTAACTATGCTTATATTTGCTGGCGTACAGGTGTATGATCGAAACAGCTTCGGTTCTTGTTCGATCGGTCGTCTTAGGCAATCTTTGGTTATCTTTGTTAATCTTCAGAAAATGCTTGGAAATGTTTGGAAAAGGTTTGGAAAAGGTTTGGAAATGCTTGGAAAATTTTTTGGAAAATCTTCATAAATTTTTGAAAGTGGTCAGAAATCTTCAGAAAATCGCCACAGATGTTATTTATTGTGAATATGATAAATGAATGAGATTAGATTTCGATAAACATTTCAAAATAAAAATGAGCGATAGAAATTTTACACAACGTTTTGATGTCATCATGACATCATTATCAAGTGACAAGAAAATAACGGTTCCACAGTGTTATATACCGGTATGCGGTGAGAGGTGTGATTGTTCATTAACATATTTGTCTGCACAGACAAATATGTTAATATCCTCTATATATTTTTCACACAGTATAGATGAGCTCAAGTTAAGTATGCCATGAAATTTTGTTAGAATGTTCACAAGGCCCTTTCATGTTAATTGTACACCTTGGATATAAAGCATATATATGTCATCTTTGTGTGAGAGTGAAATCCGTTCAGATTATACAATCGTGTGTATTTACATGATTGCTGACTATTTTATACAGAGTCCTGGATGCACACTCACTCCACTCAATATAGCAACTCTGCTGGTTTAATTGTGTAAACAGATTTATTTGTTTCTTTAGGTATAGAATGTCAAGCTAATCAGGCTTCTGCAACAAGTGAAGAGTGCACTGTGGCATGGGGTGTCTGTAATGTAAGTATTACAAACTAGGAGCAGTCAAGGAACTCAGAAATGTAGTTTGATCAGAAGATATTTAATAAAGCCCTTCAAGCTAGCTGTCACTTTAGCTAGCACAAAATCGATTCCCTTCTGGATCAACCGTTCCCTTCTGCGTACAACCGGGTAGACATAAATATTCGATTTTGAACTCATATTGAGTTCAATTATTTTAAAATTGAACGAGAAAAAATGAAACAGATGCCTTGTTCAATGAAAAATATCTTCAAAACTCTATAGAGACGCACAAATTCTCCCAAATCGCTTGTTACACGAAAGTTGTTTATCCTAAAATGCCTCGTTTTCATGACTAGGTACCAGTTTTTTACCGTACGTCCGCCATTTATGAAATCGGTGTATGACATCATCACTTTCCTAATTTGTATAATGAAAAACATCAATATCTCTAAAACAAAAAAATGTAAAAATGAAAACGTCATTCTTATTTTTTTCAACAAAGCCTTTCGAATAAGCAGCAATTATTTTTCATTTCATAGGCACTAAAACAGAAAATCAACAAAAATATATTCCAAAAGATACTATTCCCTGAAAATGATTTGGGTCTGAAAATAAATTTCCAAAAAATTGAAATTCTGAATCACAAACAATCTTATTGTTGTCGGTCGTTAGTGCAACTTTAGACAGGGAACTAGGAATAGCTTTATATATGTTTTCAGTTTTGGGGTTTGATGAGATGTTTGTGGCAGTATAGAAAGGTGCTTTCAAGGTTTTAGTTTGACCTTCATCAATCAAAATGCAAGAACTTTAGGTGGTAAACACCACATTGTTGAATGGTTCGAGGTTTATTTCGCCAATGTGAAGCAATCTGCATTAGGATGAATTTCTTTTTTCTTTTTTTTTTAATTTTCTTCTTGGTAGGTGCTAATTGCAATGTTCATAAGTTGTTAAATTGGCTACAGGTAATTACATTGTAGCCAATGGTAGCTCCTGTTGTTTTTCTATCTGGATTAAGGGGTTGGCTTTGTTCTAAAATGGAAGGCTTCATATGATAAGCTTTGAGACTGCTTTACAAGATACACTAATGTTCTTGTCTCGAAGTGTGAGCAAATGTTATGCGTAAAAAGTTGTGAATTTGATGAACAAGGAGCAAAAAAGCAGCAGCCAAAAATTTGTTGCTCAAAGTAGACTTGCTTTCTACTATTTGCAACAACTAATTTATCATGCAAGGTAAAAGACTTGAAACATCAACCAAGTTTTGTATCGAATTTTCTCACACTTAGCCACCTTTAGAACACAGCGCAACATGTTTATTTTGTTTTGTTGTGCACGTTAGGTGGATCGCATGTGTTCAAAGAAATTTGAAGGTGATATTTAATAAAGAACCATGAAGATAACCTCTTGTTTAATTATTTTCAACTTGGATTTTTGTTGTTTTTAGCTTAATTTATTTTCACATTCCTTCAATTTGAAGGATTTAAACCTGAACGAGCATTTCATATGCATGAGGAAGGACTTATTGTTTGCCCTGCAACTTTTAATTAATCTGACCATAATCTCTTGATCTGACCAACTGTCCCAAATCATGTTGTTTACACCTCGAGATCAGAAACTAAGAATGAGCCATATATAGCAAGGCTAGTGAAAACTGTATGGCTCACAGAGAACTTGAGGTAACATTCACAACAAACTGTTCAGAACAATAGAAAATAATATATTGATTCAAGAACATCCATGTGCTCTAATCGTTTTAATACAGTTTTGACTTCTTTTCTCATTTAGAAAGAGTGTTTGTTTGCTTGAGATTGTTTTATCTATTTCTGAATGAAAAAGTGTTTCTCATCCAGTATAAGGGCTGCATTCAAGATGTGCATCCCAAGAATTTGCTGGATTTACAGTAATTGTTTAGTAATACAACTTTCTGAATATGTCGACATAACTTAACTATTCAAGGGAAATCTCTTTAATTTTTCTCATTGTGTGGCTCCTATCAAGCCAAGATCACACAGGTCATCAGGAGTTTTTTATATGTGAGAAAGTCCCTTCACTCTTGTATTTACTTTTCTTTTTTCCTTATATTTCTGTAATATATTTTTCATATCTAATTTGTTTGCTCATACATAAGCCAAAATAAAACAAGAACAATTTCAGTAGTTGAAATTGGTAAAATTGAAGATTTGTCGTGAATTTGCCATAGAAGAAAAAGCCAGCTCATTGTGTTGTGTCAAGTTATGACTAATCCATGTGCAGTTTGGCAGTAATCTTCTGGTTTCATCTCACACTTGATTGGTCGCAAACAATAAACATACCAGAGAGTTTCTCAAGTGTTCACGGTTTTACTGGAATGACTGTAAATGCTAACTTGCGTAAATCCAGCCAATTTTCTTTTTGTCACCTCATTTGCATCTATTTCAAACTTTAGTGACTTTTCATGTACTCTGCCCAAAGTATAATTTACCTGACAAGACCTTCTGCTGGTGCTAGATAAACTACAACTGTTTGCATACTTGCTCATGACTCTACTGTGAGAGCATCAACCCTCAATGTTTTCTATACAAACCTGACAGTGCTTGATCCATACTTTTGGACAATGTTCTCTCAGTATAGCCTATGTTCATTTGGTTTACAAGATACATGGAAGCTCTATAGCAACTGTTCTGACTACTTATCTTGTAAGCTTTACTGTTTTTTTTTCTCTAAAATGTAAGGTGTCCGAATTCCGCACTGCCCTGGTGACCCAAGACACAATCTAAAAGTAATGTTTGCACTATGTTAACTTTGTTTTGCAGCATGCTTTCCACTTTCACTGCATCTCCCGCTGGTTAAAGACTCGCCAAGTCTGTCCACTGGACAACAGAGAATGGGAATTCCAAAAGTAAGTAACTTGTTTGAATCAAAAACTAACCTTGTGAGTTCACTCCTATTAAGACTGAAGAAATAGTTATTCTATATCGGGTAGCTAAGTACTGAAGGAGTAATGGTGTTTCAGTGAATGACCAGAAAAGATCAAGGATTTGTGTAGCTTTATAATTATTGTGAACTATTTAAGCCTATTTTAAGTTATTTACCTGCCTGCAAATTTTCTTGGCATACAACAAAGTCTTGTATGCTTGAGTACACAACAGATTCCTGATTCTAAAGATTTTTCCTTTGCAAGTCTAGAAAAAAGAAAACCGGCTATCCATTTGTACAACTCAATAAATGAGTAAGTTTTTCTTCAGACACTCAAATAATGTTCTTTATTGTCATAATAATTCTTGTATTTCTAGGTACGGCCGTTAAAAGAGAATCATTCTCCCTTTCTGCGGGCTTCGTCACTTATCCATGGATTATATAACTTTGTGTGAAAAAAAATCCTGTAGAACTTTGTTTTTTCTGTTTGTATGAATGCATTTTGAGGACTTTTTTGTCTTTTGGTTAAACAATAAAACTTTTTTCTTTCTCAATCTCTGCTCAGTTTTGTGTTGTGATCTTCATGTTAGATAATGGCAATTGCATTTATTTGTAATTTGGATTGATATCGAAGTATGAGTTCAGTTTATATTGACTGGCAGCTAAATTTTAACTTGTTAAGTAATTGTCAGTTGGTGGGGACACATACACACTGGGGAGGAAATGCTTGAAGGAAAGAAATATTAGGGACCTCCAGAACGAACTACCAGAACCATAAACATTGTCTTCAGTTGTGTGGAAGCAGGGTGGCAAAGTGGTAAGGGCGCTGGACTTAATATGTTTAAGACCTGTTCTGACTACTAGAAAATAGTAGGATTTTTCCCAGGATATGTTAAAAATTAAATATTTGTTTTGTTTTGTTTTGTGTGTGTTGACCAAACAAACGTGAAACTACATTGTGTGCATCGCTGTTATAAACCTTAAGATCTGAGCGCCGCTACGAGTAGAGAAATTCACTTGAAGTTTTCAGAGAAATACAGATCACTACATAAATAGATTATGCATATGTTCAGTAATTGATCACAGTTGACAAACAAATAAAGTGGCACGACAGAGTGTGTAACTGATGTTCTTACCACATTTTAGCGTCTCTTCTTTGTGTGCACTCTTCGCTCCAGGTTACTAAAAATTAATAATACCATAATATCATCGGTCCCCGACGTGATTTGGTAAAAGACAGTGTCCCGGATGGATATCAAATGCTTCATAATTATTATATTTAACAATTATTCACCGAAGTGGAGGTGAATAGTGGTGGATATTTACCAAGCCGCGAAGCGGCGAGGTAAA
>OMLO01003856.1_pt1 | contig 12427 bp, 7 predicted proteins | sample 1674811 | NCBI WGS metagenome assembly OMLO01 (sample SAMN06265003, study PRJEB25207) | coral metagenome | isolation source: Coral host | place: Mexico:La Bocana,Puerto Morelos, Mexico | collected 2008-11-13
AAAGGGCTGAAAAACCATACCCTTTGGGGCCGCACATACCTATATAGCCCATATAAGGGAGTACCCCCCCCCCGGGGGTTTAGGACAAAGTGTAAGAAAGGCCTGGTCATGTCTCACTTAGGACTCCCACCCCTATCACCACTCCGTTCAAAAACATCTCGTTACATTCATAAAGGCCGTCGAGGAGACTAGGTTTCGTGAACTGCGAGAGACACAGGTTTTAGCAACACATTTCCAAATGAAAACCTTAATCCTCCGCAGGACAAAAAAAGATGGCGACTGGTAATTACCATAATTCATAGCGAACGAAAGTTTAACAACGCCCATAAAAACGTACAGAAAACCTCTAAAATCTTCGAACTAGTATGCACTGTGCCGCTAACACAGCGACAAGTGTTGCAAAATTTGACCTATACTTTATGGGCTGTACAAAGCCGCCATCTTTTTCCCCTGGTGGATTTATCCATGAAGTGTAACTTAGCCCGGAGTCAGATAATTGCCTTCTGTACGTGAACATCGACAGACATAATTTACGCGAGAACGTGGGTGAATTGTTGTGGTTTGTAAAGGTGCCGCTGGGATCTACACCAGGTAGGTCAAAGCAAAACGTGAGTCGGTCGCAAAAGTCTGGAAATACTGCCTTGCTTTATCCCGGTATCGCAAAATAAATCTCCGTTTGTAAGAAGTTATATTCCACCAGTCCGCTAGTCGTATTTTACTAGCTATTAATTATGCCATTTTAATTAAGTAGTCCCGGCATAAAACGTAACCTTTGTCGTGGACTAACCCACAAAGACATATACCGAAGGGCTATGCACAGTTCAATTTGGTTGCATAAACCACTAAATAAGAAGATAAAGTTACAATCGGAATAAAAAATGAAAAGTAACCTCGGATTAACTGGATCATTAGTGCAAGTAAATCGCTTCAAGCTAACCACTGGATCAAAGATCATTTCACAATGGCAGTTTATTTTTAACACTTAAAATGAAAGGTTTCCGACAAACAAAAGCTGCGGGGTTTCCGCTCGTTGTTATGGAAAGGGAGGTTCAGTTCGCAGGTGTACGCGAACAGGGAACGTTCTCGCGACAGTGATCTTTGGTTGGTATTATGGAATAAATATCTTACAAACGACATCGCCAACGAGAATTGCACAGAATTAACAGGTAAGGTGTCCTAATGATACTAAAGTGTGTTGTGAATAACATTGTTTTTAGAGTTCTAAGTAAGTACATCTCTAACGAAAGATTTCATTTTGTTTTGATTCTGTTTTTTTATTTCTAGTTCAATCGTGTATGGTGCTTTGGTTTGGCGATGTGTTAACCGAAATATTTTATGTTCAAAAGAAATTCGTAGAATTTGAATTTGGATTTCCAGAACAAAAATCTTGATAGTTCGGCAGAAGTCAAAGGATCTTCTCTGTAAAATATTTGCCCCGCTTTTAATAAACGTTTTCGAATTTTCTTAATCGCGACAACCTAAATGGATTATGTAAAGCAATTAAGATATTAAAATACAGGTGAACAAAAAACTGTCTTGCTTAGTGCCTCTTCTTTTGCTAAGCCTTCCTGTTTTTTTGTCTCTTCAATAAGAGAAACGTCCAGCAAAGTTATTGACATTTTTGACAGACTTCACGTCTAATTATTTACGTGAAGTTGTTAAAAGATGTAAATTAATCGGCAAAAATATTCCTTAGCTTGATTAAAAATGGCGAGGTCTTTTAGGTGTTATTTGCCGAATACAAGCTGAATTATCTCACTTAGCTGTGTCAACTCTTTCAACTCTTGCACACTAATTAAAATCAGCCTTGCCTTATGAACATCCAGAACTGTGTGAGCTTAATTTTACGAATACTGAACGCTCTATAGCAATTCAGTTTCATCTTTGAGCTTGTTTTGTAAAGAGTGGAGTTCCAATTACCACTCTGCGAGAATTACTTCGTATTGTTCAAGAGAAAAAACGTTCAAAGTGATCCATCCCTACTTTTATTCGGAAATAGCTAAAAAACAACTGTACGCGCAATTTGTTGGAAATAAAAATATATTAGATGCGAATTCAGTTGATAAATTTGAAGCAAAAACAGTTTATAGCGACCGGCCAAAAAATTTAGGGAGTCAACTCTAAAAAGCTAGCGTTTGACTTTTAAGTTTACAAAGAGAAGTTTCCTGTTATTGTTATTGACACACAGGGATGCCAAGTTGTTGGTGTTCTCGGCACCACCTCAAACAAAACTGGTAAATGTTAACATTTCATTTCATTTCAGTTTTAGAATGCTTAGTTTTCCAACTATTTGTCAAACGCACGCATTTAAGATTATCCTTATTTTTTTTTTAACTTTCCTTCGAAGGATGACCATCGAATTGTGTTTTTTTAAACTTGTGGCAATTTTATTTTCAACATCATCTGTCATGGATACATCTTAAAGCTAATTTTCTTTTCAAAGAAGGAATAATTTCAATGAAAGAAGGAAGTTTCTATTGTGTCCATTCCGACAGCAGCTGCCTGGTATTCTAGTGCTGTTTACAATGAAGAAGTGGAACGAGATCTTGAAAATAGGACCCATTTCGTTTTAACTATTTTACGGCAGTTAAATGTTTTGTTAAAACTAAAAAGAAATGCGACGAGGTTTCGCTGTTCACATTTTAACTTTGTACAAAAAATAGTATTTCGAAATATTTCGAGAGTTTTGGTTGTAAAATAGAGATTGAAATGATTTTGTATATAAAAGCATTAATTGAGACAGTTCTTGTTGTTATCCTTGTCAATCAAGCGGTCGACATGGCCTGGCATAAGCGAGTCAAGAGGTGGTATTCTAGCTTAAGGAAACTCAGAGACCAAAGATTTTCTAACGGGAAAATGGACGAAGCCACAATTGTTTGTATTCGATGAAGTGTGAGAATGTAGTCCATTAAAGAGACGAATGCAATGCTCGTGTAATTAGAGACAGAGTAGTTCTTAGGCTAATCTTCATTTTGGTACAGAACAGATCATAATATTGCTAGTGTTGCTAAACTATCTATCTGTTATTGTACATGAAAAAAGCATGCTCGGTTCTAATATAATGAACACCTACAATCTGAAATTTGTATTTGTCTAACTACGTTGACATGGTTTATTTCAAGTCATCACTCTTCGGTAGCATTGCCTTAGTAATGAATCGTTGGATAAAGCAGCGTCTCACCTTGCTAGCTGTCACAATAATCCAAGTCTGCTGCGCTGGCACAACTCTTCTTGATGATAAGTTGTCGGTTTACCGAAGGGAACGCTCGTCTGGAGGTAAGTTGAGTCAGCACTCATGTGCGCGGAAAAGAATCAATTATTGGATAAAACATAGAAGGAAAATGTAAATTTGGTCTAAGCACCTGCTTAGGATGGCTTGTCATGGAGAAACCTAACCTTTAGACCTTTATTTAAATGGAGGTATTATTATTACTTTTTTTACAAAAAGGTTAAATTACAAATGCAACCTATGCAAACGTATTCATGTCTTCTTGAATTTTTTAGTAACTTTTAAAATTTTTTAGTAATTTTTTTCTAGCAATTACGGCTTCACCTGACGATCACTGTCAACAGTGTCCATGTAGAAATCCATTTGCAATTTGACAATTCATATTTTTTCTAGTTATTGAATACTCTTATCGGTAATTAATAAGCAGAAAGTTTCAACTGAAATTTTGTCTTAAGATTTCTGCAGTCCATTTTTTTTCCTCCTGAATTCCTTTAAACCTGCGTTGGAGAAACTTGAAAACAGCATTTTCACTCTAAAAACGCAGCAATCAACGGTTATTTTGGATTTGTGTATAAGGAAGCTCATGTTACGTAAATCACATCAGTATTGTGACGTCATCACCTTTAGAAAGCCCCGCTTTCCGTCCACCGACTAAAACGCAAAACCGGCGTTTTCATTTTCCTCAGATTTTGACGAGCGTTTTGGAGAAAGTCTGTTTTCGTGAAAGATTAGCGTGACGGATTAGCGTGGACGGTAGGCCTAACCGTAGAAATAAAGCTGCGTTTTCAAATCTCTCTTACGCAGTGTAATCGAGGCCTTAGTTTGGTAGTTAGTGTGTGACTAACTTTTGTTTAATCTTTGCCACTGGAAAATATCTTGCATCAAAAATAACAGTAATTGGTGAGACCCTGTTATGAGTTTATATTTTATTCATTGGAAATATAAGCGTCTTAAACGCGTTATTGCTTTTGATTAAAGATTTTCAATCATGTGGAAAACGATTTCTTCGTCCACAAACCAAGCGGTATGGAAGGGAGTGGACAAGATCTCACGTGATCAACAAGCGTATAGTGGGTGGGAGTGTGAGTAATGACAGGGCGTGGCCATGGCAGGCTGCTCTGTTGCTCGATAACACTCAAGTGTGTGGCGGCTCACTCATCAGGTCTAACTGGATTTTAACTGCCTGTCATTGTTTTACAGGTACGTCAATGAATACATCTTTGTATCTAAATCCCCTTTTTTTTCACCGGGTAGTTGCTTACTTACAAGTGCATTCAGAGCTCTGTATTGTGCTGCAAAGACAGTAAATTAAACTGAAAACAAACGATGTCTTTGCTTTGCTTTCATGTAGATTACAGGTCATCAACGGATCCAACTCGCTGGAAAGTAAAACTTGGTGCGTATCAACTTTCTACGGACACAGAATTTGAAGAACCCAGGAAAGTGAAGAACATTATTATGCATCCAAAGTACTGGGGCAAGACTGAACATGGAGTTCTCGTTCAGCCTCCTGATTATGATGTTGGTGAGTGAAAAATCGAACGGAAATAATTCTCTGAAGAACAAGCAAAAGTAGTGCTATGAGCTTATTGACTGAATGGGACAGACGGACGGAACAACTTCTGACATAGGATTAGGACGTAGAGAACGAGCCCAGTAAGTTTCGTGTATTCTTATCTCGAGTCAATTATTTTGCAGTCCTGCTGTCCCAGTCAGTTAATAAGTAGTTCACCATATCACACCAACCTGTCAGGCCTTACATTCTGCAGTTCGCATGACTTTTTTCAATAGACAATAGAATGTGGGTAAGGGGAGCCCTGTGGTAGCGTGGTGTAAACTTGAGATAACGAGTATGTCTTGAAGCGAAACTTCAAGACATACTCGTTATATTTCGTTGCAAGCTGAAAAGGGATATCTTTCCCCCTATATTCACTTTTTGTACTTTTATAACTGTTCATAGTCTTGCTTACACCCAAAAAGAACGTAAAACACAATGTAACACGCGACTTATTGTACCCGCACGTTTGACTTCTTTGTTCAGTTCCACTGACTTTATTTATCAGGCAATCGCTTTATGGTTAGTTGATGGAGGCATTTGCATCAATGTTTCCTTGCTTTTGATAATATAAAGTATAGCATTCTCTGGTAAAAAACAAAACGTTAAAAATATAAGCTTTCAATAGTCGAAACACTTCAAAACTTGAATAATGAGAGTAATTGGCATAAATTGAATATTCCTTGCTTTTGTCACTTCCAGCTTTACTTGAACTTTCAAGTCCAGTCATTTACGATAGTCACGTGCTCCCCATCTGCCTCGCCACAGCTGGCATGGTATTTCCTCCCGGAAAGACCTGCTTTATAACAGGATGGGGTACTAAAGGGTGGAACAAGCCCCCGTCTAATTTTCTACAAGAAGCTTCAATTCGTTTGGTTTCAAGAGATGAATGTAACGAAAAAAATTCTTACAACGGAACTGTTCCTCCAACGGCTTTGTGTGCGGGCTTCAAAGAGGGCAGTATTGATGCATGTCAAAAAGATAGCGGTGGACCGCTGGCCTGTGAATATGACGGACGCTGGTATCTTTTGGGCGTCATATCATGGGGAAAAAAATGCGCACTTCCAAATAAGTACGGAGTCTATGCTGATGTACGGGTGCTGCACTCGTGGATCACAGACGTTATTCAACACTTAAAACATTGAATGGAATAGGTACAAGGCAATTTTGAGTGATTGTGTTTCTCACTTACTACGTGCGCTCTGATTAATCAATTTAGACAGTCCTATTCTACTAAAAGTTCTAGATGTTTCGCGATTTATCGTCAGGTGTTCTTAACTTTTATAGCAAGTAAAAGTGTAAAACAATGCTTCACTTTAAATTGTGTATGATAAGTATCTTACTAATTTCGTCTTCTCGGTCCGTACTGTAAGTTACCAATATTGGTTTTTTGCCCTTTGATTTATTCGCTCTTGGACCGTAAATCGAAGGGAAAAAACGTTACGTAGATTTGTACAGAGTACAAGAACAGACCGTACAGACCGAGAGGACGAGGTTAGTAAGAGGTGTTTATACATTTACCTCACTTTTACTAAACGAATGTTAATAGATCAATTAAGACTGCTCGTTTTTTGTACAGTGTGTATTAGTCCCGGGGGGGGGGTACTCCCAGAAAAACTGGGTAGGGGTGTGCGGCCCGCTTCCAAAAACCCTTACCCTATTTATGACCAAAATCTGCGATTTTCCCTACCCTATTTATGACCTGGCCAAACATTTGATACCCTATTTATGACTCGACTGTTAGATCATTAGGGGAAGTTTTTTGTTGCTGGCTTTATCTTGCCTGCGTAGCAGACGTTAAATGGGGAAGAGGAAGACAAAGCGCGAATGGGAGAAGGAGGTCTTGATGAAAAAGTAGCTTCTCCTAAAAAAAAAACACATTGAAGGCTAGAGTGCAAATGGCTAAAATGGATACCATATTTATGACCAAAACGGCTGGAAAGCCATACTCTTTGGGGCCGCACATTTCTATATAGCCCATATAAGGTTGTACCCCCCCCCCCCGGGTATTAGTCCGAGTTTTGTAACAGACATACAAGAGACTGTCCCACCACGTTTTTGTTGACGAATAACAGATCAGCGCTTAATCATCGTGATTTTGTTTCTTCTACTATTGCTGATCTCCTCGAATTAAGGTTGATTTCTAAAGCTTCTGATCCCCCTAACGTTATTAATCCTCTCTCTTTCTCAGTTAACTCTGAAGGGAAGCCCAGACTCATTCTCGATTTGCGTCACGTTAACAACCATATTCCGAAAGCCAAATTAAGAATGGAAGATTGGAAGGTTTTTCTCCAAAAAATCGGGTTATCACCACATTGACATTTGTCAGGCTCATCAACAAGTTTTAGGTTTCCACTGGCCCCTAGGTGGGCTTACTCACCGTTTCTTTTGTTTTACTGTATTACCTTTTGGTGTGCTCCTTATCTTTTTACAAAATGCTAGTGCGCCATTGGAGAGGCGCGGGTTAGTTCTATATTCCAAAAGTTGCAAGTGGTTGGGTATTTCGTGGGATCTTCCCAATGTCACCCTGTCCATGGCCCCAGCCTCTTATCAGGACCGGCTGTTATCGTCTTGAAATATTTTCAAGGAAAAATTGCCTTTTGTCTCCCCTCGTTTTGTCGCGTCTATTGTTGGCAAGATAATCTCTTTATCACCATGCGTTGGTAATTTTTCTTTGATTATGTCTCGATTTTTGCAGTCTGCTGTAACTTTTCGAGATGCCTGAGATACTCCCATTGATCTGAGCAGTCTCAATTTTACCAACAATGCCTGGACGAAGTTAGTTTCTGGTTCGACAATTGTAGCTAATTACATATTTGTAAGTAGATGATTGAGTACTGTCGACCTGTGCCGATCATCTGCACGGACGCTAGTGGTTTTTGGCACGCCCTTTTTGTCGATAAGGACGAGTTTGGACTGCTTTATAAAGATTTCTCGTCTATGGAATCCGCTCTTGATAGTAACGGCACGGAGTTACTCGCGATCCTCTACGCGCAAGGTCTTTTACATCGCTTATTCAGGGTAAAGCGGTCAAACTCTATACTGACAGCAAGAATGCGTCTGCTATTTCTCAGAAAGGCAGTACTACACCCAGGCTGAAACAACAGACCTTGGACGTTTTTCAGTTTGGCGCCGTCAATAACGTGTCTATTGAAATTGAGTGAGTCCCTGGGTCCCTTAATGAATATGCCGATTCCTTGAGTTACATTATTGATTTTGACGGCTGGGACGTTTTAGAATTCTTTCTCAAACACCTTTCTTTTCTTTTTGGTTTTTTCACGGTTGATAGGTTCGCATCCGAGACAGCTAAGTGTGTCAGGTCTTATTGTAAGTTTTGGTGCCCGGGCTCTGAATGTGTTGACCTCACTATCGGTTATTAGTAGTTTTAAAAAAACCTAAATCTTTCGCTATTGACCGTACGAGAAATGTGATTCAGATGTTTCTCAATACCCTTAAAAAGGAAAAAAAGCAGCATGTCTCACTAATCAATACGATCAGTGATCTTTCTTGAAGCGAGACTGAAGTCAACTTGCAGGTGGAAATTCTGCTCTTACCAGGCTCTTAGCATTAACTGACATGTTCGATCCACTGCTGGCACGTGTCCGACATTCAACGAGCGATTATCAAAAATTAACGTACTTGTTTTCACGGCGCATTAGGGTAGTTGGGGCACTTGAAAAGGAATACGAAAGTTTCAACGCTATACAATTAGTCCTAAGACTTATTTTAGGCTAATATTTCTTAAAATATATGTCTCTTATGAATAGTTTTGTTTTCAATAATTGCACGACCAATGAACAAGACTTCATGAACTTTATTCACCTGGCTCTTTTGTCTGCATGATAACGAAATGACCATATGGAAATGACCATATGATTTGTTCGCGCTTGGCAGTTTCAGTGACTCGAGCAGTCTGCTTGTCAATGTTTTAAAATATATGTTTTGAACGGTAAATTGAAGCAACATTCTACTGGCTGAAGCAGGACGAAACTTAAACGCCTTTGCGAGGTTTTTTAAGGTAAGAAAAACACTGCGTAAAAGCAGTTTATACACAAAAACTAATTTCAATTGTCTAGAAAACATGTCAGACACAGATACTCGTACCGGTCCGTTCGACTCAATTTGCCACCAAATGCTTCTTTCCAAGGGTGATTTTTGGAGGGTAAATAAAATAGACAACTTGAAGTTTTTAAAGCTGCATCAGTGATCTTTTTTGGAGGAGGACAACTAAACTTGCCGATGGAAAGCGAGCCAACATGACGGCCGGTCTTGCTCTGCCGATCTCGCTAATATTTTTGGTTTTTCTCTTTATAACTGCATTTGCAACGCATGAAAATGTTCGTATATAGTCAAGAACATCAAAGTGCTCTGAAGGCGGAAGCTTTACCATCTTCATTACGGTTTGTCACTAGAATGTCGTATTTTAATGCAAATGCCAGTCTCAAGTCTTGAGCGAAGCGCTTCTTGACATGTCGATTACAATACACTGCGAACGGAACGAACAGCTTTTATCTGGTGAAAGATGTACTGATATGTTTTGATATCCAAGCAAACCCTGGTCCTGGAAAGACAAAGCCGTTGCCTACATAGCCATGTGGCGAGTGTTACAAAGCCGTGAGGAACAATCAAGACTCCATTTTGTGTGTTGGCTGCAACAAGTGGTTGCACTCTAAGTGCTTACGGATGTCGGATACAATTTTTCAGTACTATCTAACGAAGCCTGACATCGGGTGGACATGTGCAGGCTGTGCCTTCACCATTGAATGATTCTTTGTTTGCAGAAGACTCGGGAGATGAATCACTCAAAACTACCTTCGAACCTGAAGTCAATCAACCCCTAGGTTTGCAAGGGAGAACGGAATTACAAAATACTATGGAAAAGTCTGCGACGGAGCACGACCACGGTATCTCTGAAATGTTAAGCTGCCAGAGCTTAAGAAAACATTTCAACAAAGATTTACAAATGGTTCATATAAACATTAATAGGATCCAAAATAAATTCTAGGAACTCACTACAACTATCAAGACCATTGGTGCTCATGTGCTGTTTATTAGTGAAACCAAGATTGACTTCAGTTATCCTAATGCTCAATTCTCAATTCCCGGCTACTCGCTTTATCGCAATGACAGGAAAAAAGGCGCTGGTGGCATTTTGGATTTAGTATCATCCTCACTTACCAAGAAAAGACTTAAAAACTATCAAGAACTACAAGACACTGGAATTAATTGCGTTGGAAATTGAGACGGATGCTAGGAATATTGTAATCTTAGTATTTATAACCCACCGAGAAATCTTTGTGTTGACTACTAGGTCTACTAGCTATTACTGACTTGAAAATGAGCTTAGTCAGGTCTGTACCTGGGAAGCCTCCAAAAGCACCTCTGTCGTGATAATCGGTGATCTGAACTTGGACAGATTAAGATCGGACAAGCGTGAGGGTAGATTGTTACTTGATCTTGAAATCAAAAAGTGTTTTACATGTCTAATCAAGTGGCTTTTACTTGTAAACAATTGGATGCCAGCCGCATAGATGGCGTCATTAACATTTTTTTGATTTTGAAACAAAATAACGAAACAACATTTTTTCTGTTTTTTACTATATAAAACAATATAATTTATATTAAAATGTAGCCGTGCGTCTGTTCAACAATTTCTTACAGAAGAAATGATGGTGTTTGTGTTCAACAGTTTCAGCGATTTGAAGTTGATAATTCTTTGCCTGTTTGGAATGCTGAGCGTTTCACCTCTTCTATTTTAAAATTTCAAATTTTCCGCGTGCCGCAATGTTAATTTTTTATTACCTCGTGAATTTCAAGATAATAATGATATGAAGATGTTACCATTCTTAAAATTAAGCGGCGCGATGCTCACCTCGTAAGATGAACTGTCTCTGTCTCTGTCTCTATCGTCTGTAAACAGTGGAAACTATGATGCTACCGAACTTAGTCTTTAATTTGTAGGTCATATATCATTCATATATCGAGCTGTTTCGTTCGTGTCACGTGCACAGAGGACTTATATATAGAGCTAGAGAGGCGAAAAATCAAGTTACAGCCTACTGGCAATGTTAAGAAATAGTTCAAAACACAAGTCCCAGCATCCCCGGCCACCTTTTCATACGGGAGTTCACCTGATCTGTGCGGTTGGAAACGATGCGCGCGCACTACCTGATGTAAAGTGATCACTTCCGCTGCGCTAGCTTTGGCTTTTTTGCTTTATTTTTGTTTTTGTGCCATTTAATAAGCAACTTAATAACCTCGACCGTTCGGTCGTTACAGAAAAATCTCAAACCTCGGCCTGCGTATTGACCGAGCGATTACGGCGAGGCCTCAGTTTGACATTTTCCCGTAATCTATCCACTATCGGTTACGAAGTAGTTATAAAAAATCTAAATCTTTCGCTGTTGACCCTACGAGAAATGTGATTCAGATGTTTCTCAATACCCTTAAAAAGGAAAGAAGCAGCATGTCTTCCTAATCAATACGATCAGTGATCTTTCTTGAAGCGAGACTAAAGTCAACTTGCAGGTGGAAATTCTGCTCTTATCAGGACTATTAGCATTAACCGACACATTAAATCCACTGATTATGGATGTACATTTAATGTCAGAGACAAGTTGGCGCGTGTCCGACATTCAGCGAGCGATTTACAAAAATTAACGTACTTGTTTTCACGGCTCATTAGCGTATTAGTTGGGGAATTGAAAAGGGATACGAACGTTTCGATGCTAAACAATTAGTTCTACGACTTGTTGAACTAATATTTCTCAAAATGTATGTCTCTTATGAATAGGTTTGTTTTCAATAATTGCATGACCAATGAACAAGACTTCATAGGGTCTACATTCAGCTGGCTCTTTTGTCTCATGATAAAGAGTTCCCGTATGGAAATCACCATATGATTTGTTCGCGCTCGGCAGTTTCACTGACTCTAGCAGTCTACTTGTACATGTTTTAAAATATATTTACTGTTTTGAACGGTAAATTGCAGCAAAAAATTCTACTGAATGAGGCTGTACGAAACTTAAACGCCTTTGCGAGGTTTTAAGGTAAGAAAAGCACCGCGTGAAAGCAGTTTATACATAAAAACTGATGAACTTATTTCAATTGTCTAGAAAACATGTCAGACATAAATTGTCGTACCGGTCTGTTCGATTCAATTCGAGTTTCAAAGCTGCATCAATGTACTATTCAGTTTTTAAGTTCTATATTGATAACAATGTAGAAGATACGCTTTTTGCCGATTGATGAAACAAAACAGGCATATTTGATCAATCAGCTTGGTGACCACGAATATTATGCTGATAGTTTGATGCTATCTAAAGTTTTATGCCGTGAAACAATCCATATTTAACGCTACATCTAAGAAAATTACACTTCTAGCTTCTCCATTATTTAAAAAAAAATATATCTCAAACAAGCACACAAATGTGTTCAGCTTTCAAAGGAGTGAAAAAGCTAACAGAGTAATGAATAATATAAATATAATCTTTAATTTGCAACTTTACCTAATGTTTTGGAACATCTAGAGAGTGAATTTTGTTAGTCTTTATTTATGCAAGTATCTTAAGGACGTTCGCGCGAAAATTTTCTACTCGATAGATTTTTTTTAAACTTCTACTACAGTGAGATAATGACTTACT
>OMLO01003857.1_pt1 | contig 12427 bp, 11 predicted proteins | sample 1674811 | NCBI WGS metagenome assembly OMLO01 (sample SAMN06265003, study PRJEB25207) | coral metagenome | isolation source: Coral host | place: Mexico:La Bocana,Puerto Morelos, Mexico | collected 2008-11-13
TGTCCATAAACTTCGTTGTCTTCATGTTGAGAGCACTGTTTGATCCTTTGCCGTATGCCCCCTTTGCGAGGCTTCTTTGCAGGAGGTTCAGCCATCATGTGAGCTTGGCGGTAGTTGATTTGGCATGCATTCTTCCCTGTAATGTTTTGAGTGTACATGCTATTGTTGAGGGTCTTGTTGAGAGGTATGATGCGTTCCAAACTTTGCTTGTGCATTTCACCAATGTACTGATTGATATTCTGGAAACAAAATAATTTGTGCGTCTGCTTTGGCTTGCTGGGATCACTTTTAGCTGAAGATTTGCTAAGGAATCTAGTGACCAAACATGTGAATGTGTTTGTGTGCTCTTAGATGTTTTTGCCATAACTGTTCCCTCAAGACATGCTAAGGGATCTAACAAGGACCAAATTGCTAACAGCTAATATGACCAACAGGTTCAAACCTCTACTACTACTCTACCCGCAGACCAACAACATCAATTTCCAGTTTCCTATCATCATCATTCTCTCAACCGACTTTCAACAAGCTCTCAACATCATCAACAAGTTTCCTACCATCCTTCTCATTCTCTCAACCGACTTTCAACAAGCTCTCAACATCATCAACAAGTTTCCTACCATCCTCCTCTCAACCGACTTTCAACAAGCTCTCAACATCATCAACAAGTTTCCTACCATCCTCCTCTCCACCGACTCTCAACAAGCTCTCAACATCATCAACAAGTTTCAAAGATGCAAATACGTTTGACCAGCTGCAAAGCTGCAACACCAGCGATTGCAAAAACAAATCACAAACGACATCAACAACACAAAACATAAAAAGGAACAAAGGCGCTTCAACTTATATAAACTGCTTTGCTAAAAACAACCCTTATACAATTCAAGCTAACCACGACTTCATGGGTGTTTTTGGGTGAGCACTGCTGTAGACACTTTTCCAGTTTTTTCGGTTGTGTTTTTCTGAATGGTGGCCGTCCAAATGAATTTCAGCAGACCTTTCTAGTGCAGCACATGCGCACTTTGAAGGACAAAATCTGCTATCTTGAACCTGCTAGCGAAGTACATGTCAGCTAGACTCACAGCACAACGACACATCTAAGTCAGTTGCTCTTGGACTTGATCAAACCCTTTGCTGTCTCCACAGCTTCGTTCATCTTGGCAGCGTGAGTTGCCACCTGACAAAAAGAGGGGTCTGAAGGATGCTAAGCTTGTAACAGGTACAGCTAGGGAGCACTAACTCAGTACCACTACTACTGTGACTTGTGATTAGGAACATTTTGACAACCCAGGTACCTTCTGCATGAGGCCATCAAACGACGCCTTTGTCAAGGCAGTGTTGTCCTGCATCTCGTTGAAGTCTTGAAGATGCTTCAAGGAACAAAGCATGACCTGGGAATCCTTGTAGAGGGCCTTGAGGTTTTTGTAATGATCATTGGAATCATCGTTGTTGAGGGCCTTCATGAGCCTCATGCCGTCTCCCGACAGCTTGGTCTCAGCCTCAACTGCCTGACCCAAAAGCTTGACCATTGTTGCTGGCATCTTGCCCTTCTCGAGCTGTTTGGCATCTGATGTCTTCCAGCTGAACTTCCACTGCAGCTTCATGAAGAGATCTTCCAAGCACTCAGCTTGGTCGCCGGCGACGGCCTTGGTCCTCTTGACCCTTTGATCTTCCACTTTGCCCCTCGCGCAACAACAGGGAAAAAAACACCAGTCTCCAGTACGTCTCTACTCTAGTTAATCACACAGTGCAATTCACAAGACCTAGAAGCAACGACACTCAGTATACAAGCAACAACATTATCTCTCGCTCTCTCAAACACATTGGCTCTACAATGAACATGCCCCACCTCTTCACACAACTCAACAATCTAAATCAAACCAAAGCTGATTCCATGATTTTGGTTGCTGTTGCAGTTGCTGCTACTACTACTACTACTACTTCCAGTCTCAGCTCTCTAGTTGACTTGTGTTGGCTGCCCTAACTACAAAAATACAAATAAATCAACATATTTTGTTCAGAACAAATGGGTTTTAACTTAAAGTGATGTCATTCCCTGAAAACCTGCCTTTCAATTCCAACTTCTTCTTGGTGAAATGCATACATTTCCTTGCCACCAGAACTGGCCGAGGTGACAACATAGACATCTCCACAGTCAATCGCGGCTTGGAGGGCGGGCTCACTGTTGCCAAAGTACAATCCTTTGATCACCGAGCGGGGGAATGATTTCTGTTTCTCATTCCCCCATCGCTTTTCGTAGATCTGCCTTGCCTCTTCAAAAAGAGGTCTTTCTGCTTTAAGGATGTAACGCCCTTGCTTTGTCCTTTTAAAAAGACTATTGACTATTTGCGTGCGAAATGCCCTTGGACTACTCTTCTCCAGCGCACCCTTGTCATACAATTCAATGATGTGTGGAGGCAACTTGTCTTTCATGGCAGCGAATTTCAGGGCTTTGCCCTTGCTTCGCTTGGAACCATCATTTGGAGTTGTTCCATCATCATCCTGGGAGGGTGGTTCCTCACTGGAACCGTTGTCACCTGCATCATTGTCACCATCCTTATTGCCTTTGACGCCATTGCGCAAATCATTCAATGTCTCACTCATGCTAGCTGCTGGACGCTTAAGGGAAGAAGAGGTCGATTGACCCCGAGCCTTCGCCGCCGCTGGCTTCTTCAAAGTAGATTGCCCAGCCATACTAAGAACGTCCTACACAACCCTACTACGACAAAATTACAATAATGCAAACCTTGAGTCCTTGGAAGCACACAATTCCGCATGATGACAGAAGCAGAAACTCACAGTGTATCTCTAGTAAATATGTAGCCACTTAATGGAAGTTTACTAGAAGTTTCCAGTAAACTTCTAGATACTTTTTGAAGCAGTTTGGTGACCCTTTGCAAGCAGTTTCGTGGCAGTTTACTAGCACTTTGTATGGTGAAGTCTCATAATTCATTGTATTTTACAATGGTTCCATGTTCTGAAACTGCTAGTTGTTGCAATCAAACTGCTACTAAAACTGCTACTTGTCCACTGGAAACTTCATGGAAGTTTCCAGTAAAGTGCTACTTAACAAAGTAGAAATTTCATGGAAGTTTCCAGTAAAGTGCTACTTAACAAAGTAGAAATTTCATGAAAGTTTCCAGTAAAATGCTACTTAACAAAGTGGAACCTTTGTGAAAGTTTCTATTGAAGTGCTACCTTCGCATGTCGAAGATCAATCTCAACACCACATCTCTCAAACAAACACACAAACAATACAGCCAACATGCACATCAGAATTTCAAGACATTTTTTGCACCTCAACAAGCAGCGCTAGTAGTGGTGAGGTCCGCAGTCAAGCGGTCGCTCTACATCAAAAACTGTCTATCATCAAATCCTAACTCACTACCTCTTCTAGGATTGGTTGATCTTGCTGTGCTTCTTCTTGGTGGCACGCTTGTTCTTCTTCTTTTTCTTCGCACTCTTGCCCTCTTCAGTCTCTGCCGTGTCGACATGGCTGCCACAAGCACCAGCTCCATCGCAATCATCCTCATCAACAGCAGGGTCTTCTTGGGTGTTGGATTGAACAGCCGAGACATTTGAGCTAGCAGACCCAGCAGCAGCAATAGTAGCAGCAGCAGTGCTTTTTCCCTCATGAGAATTGTTGCCACCTTCATCAGCCTCAAGTGCCTTGCGCTGTATCATCTGACCCACTGCTTGCATCACCATTAGTGCCATAGGTGATGGACTGCCTGTGCCCTCCCTCATCAGCAGCCTTCCATCGCCCCCAACATGCATTGCATAGAAGCCTCCAGTAGAATCTTCGTTATCCGAAGAACTTTCATGATCAGACTGCAATGGCTCAGTCTTGGAGGAAGGCATGACTCAGGTTGCTGGCAGAACAATACAGAAGATCTCGAGCACTCAAAACAAATGCTGGCCCCAAGAGTTTTGTTGCGTCATTTCAAACTGACAAGTATTCTTGAGACTTCCACAACAAGCTTTGTAAGGACTACTACATTCCTTCGACATACACAGTTCAACATGTGAACACAGAAATGAAAGACTCTAAACAGAAAATGTTTCAGTGCACAAGCATTCTGGAGGCACGTGACTCTCAACATACTACACTCTCAAATCCTGACTCCCAACATAGACACACCAGACTCTTAACATGGAAGGATCGACATACATTTCTCTCAAATAAAAGACTATCAACATGCAAGACTCCTCTCAACATACAAACCTCTCAACACAGAAGACTCTCAAGTGCATGACTCTCAACAAACACACACACACACAGTCACACTGTAACAGAACAATCACACTGAAGCGCGTTCAACAAATATTGATGCTCAATGGAAAGACCATATACGTGCAAGACTCTCAAATACTCTCAAGATACAAACCTCTCAACATAGAAGACTCTGAGGTGACGTGCATGACTCTCAACAAAACAGAAGACCCTCAACACAAGACTGACAACACAAAACTCATGACATGCCACATTCTCATGAATCTCGACATCTTACCAGCCTTGAATCAATGCAACAACTTTCACATATATTCAGAATTGCTTCTAATATAAATCTTTCGTGACAAGTACAGGAATGAACAGCTTGACAATCCCTGAGCAGCTACAGCACTTTTTTCATTTCCATAGCATGCATGATCGCGCAGGGTTGCACCACCACTACTAACTTCTCCTCCTTTTGCTTCTGGTTCTAGACCTCCTTCTACGGCTTCTGCTCCTGCTCCTCCTTCTATGGCTTTTTCTGCTCCTGCTCCTCCTTCTTCTTGAAGATCTTCGATGCCTTGATGCAGACCTTCTTCTCCTTGAAGAACTGCTTGACCTCCTTCTCTTCCTCCTCGTAGATCTTGACCGCGATGTCTTTTTCTTTTGTGCTTTACTACTACTGGCCTTTTTCTTCTGCTTTGCTTTCTCCTCCTAGGCAGCTTAAAAGACCCAGCAGCTCGGTAATGGTGGAGGACACTGACAAAACAATGGTACTATCGTACTAGTAGTAGTAGTAGTAGTAGTAGTAGTAGTAGTAGATTTTTTTACAAGAAGAATAGGAGCAGTGGAAGTCCCACGCATGAATTTCTGACCAATTCCAAGGGTTGTTGAACAACTTGCTTAATGTAAAAGTGTTACTTGACAATTTGTTTCAAAAGGGTCGAACAACATTTCTGTCAACACGACCACCGACCAGTTGTTGGCTGGACTCCTCACTTGAATGGTGAGCAGCAGCAGGCTCGCAACATTTTTCGTCTTGTTCTGATGGTGCCTGGCGACAGGAAGAAATGTTGATTTTTTGATGCTTGGTAGTTTGAAATGAGCCGCAGTTGTTGAGTAGTTGCCGAAAGAATGTCAGAGTTAAATGAGAGTTTACCTGAGAGTGGCTGTTAAATGTTTTGCTCACCCACAACACGTTTCTTTTTGTGAGCCTCGTCATCTTCTTCAGAACTTTCAGATTTTGGCATCTTCAAAATCGGCTTCTCTAGCGGAAGCGGTGACATCACCTCTTCCTCTCCCTCTTCTTCGTCTTCTATACCATCATTTTGCAGCCTCGACTTTAACTGTTTCCTCAGCCTTCTTGCCCATGGAGAAGTAATGGCTGGTAGTACTTCTTGTCCCACGTCTTCTTCTACGCAGTAGGGATCTTGCGTTGCCTTCATTTGTGTTTCTTCATCATTGTCATTTTGTTCTGGTTGTCCTCCTGCAGCACAACTTGTTGGCGAAACAACAACGCCACCAGGCTCATCTGCTGCTCCAGTAAAGGTGCAGCTGGGAGTCTGAGTAGGCTCTTCCCGCAGATCATCATCATCTCGCATGTTGCTGCCAGCAGCAGGGGGCAAGACAACCGGGGCTCCAGTAGGGGATGCAGCCTCGGTTTCACTGCCATCATCATCAGGTTGTTCCTTCTTGACTCCAATCAACAAAGTGCCTTCGTGTCCTTTTTTTCTGTCTTGCCCTTTTGTTTCTCCTTTTTTACGACCATCATCACCATCAGCCTGTGGTTGTTTTCCCTTTTTTTTCTTCAGCCTGTTTTCTTCATCCCCCTCCTGCTGCTGCGTCCTGTTGTCTCCTGGCTTCAACTGTTGCTCAGTGGTGACAACTGGTGGTGTTGAGGCTGCTGGAGGGGCTCCTGCAGGGCGGGCAATATACTGCACACCTGGAGGAAAAGGAGGAGGAGGTGGTGGTGGTCGTAGTACTTGGCCTCCTGACCAAGTAATATGTTGTTCTGGCCCCACCGTGAAGAAGGGAGGATCATTATTGCCAGCCATTGGCCCCACTACTACTGGTGGTGCCACTTGTTGTTGTTGTGGCACAAAAAATTGTGGATGACAATAAGGGACGCTTGGTGGTGGTGGCAAAAAAGCAACTGGTGTTGCAGCTTGTGGCTGCTGCACCATGCCTGGCGGTGGTGCCTGACCTGCAAAATTGCACTTAGTGCTTGTAGGAGCAAGCTGTGGCTCGGCTCTAGCAGCTGCAGCAGAAGAAGGCTCTGCTGGTGTAGAAATAGGAGGCGACGGCGCCGCAGCACCAGTCGCAGTCCTAGAGCTATTATTGTGTGTTTCTCTTGGCAAAGAAGGTTGTTGCCACACCACTGGTAAAGCTTCCACCTTACACAATAAGGTGTTGTCAGGCCCTGTAATGCCTTGGACGCTGCATCCTTGCCACCAGTCAGCCATGGCTTTGGCGGTATTGAAGTCCTTGAAGATAACGAAGGCTGAGCAAAGCCTTTGGGCACCAGCTCTTGCAACAGCACCTCCACGACCTCCTCGCACAATTCTGATCTCAAGGATTGAATCCATTGAAACCAGGCCAGACTCTTTGATGCTGCCCGCAAGCTGGTTTTGGGTCACCGAAAAGTCCAGATTTCTTATGTAGACCTGATGATGGGGCTCCAGGCCGACAGTAGCATCCTCCATAGTAGTATCAGCAGCATTCATTAGTGTTCTCGCCAGGCCACTGCTACAATAGCTAAGCTATTTGCAGCGGCTATTCCATGCAAAATGCGGACGGAAGCAGTAGTAAAAAAAAAGACATGTCTTGGCCTTTTGGCTTGTCATTGCTGGAATGCTGTTGTTGTGTTGTTTGTGAATGCCATCACATGCGCTCTTCTGTAGTATGTAATGTCACTGTTGAAACTGCTTTGTTGAGGTGAGTTGCTGCGCGCGATTTGTCGTATAATATCATTGACATTGAAAAACTCTGTCAAATGTTTTTGTGTTTTGATGTCTGTTGGGAGAGAGTTGTTGATGGTGGTTACTAATGTTGTTCTGTTTTGATGTGTGTTGAGAGATAGTTGTTGAATGTGATTTGCGCTCTTCTGTCTTGAGGTTTGTTGGGAGAGGGAGAGTTATTGATGAGGGCGATTTTTGAAAGTTGCGTGTGCCATGCATGTCGATGTTTGAAAAGGTGTTGAAACTTTGTTTTACAAATTACGGTACAGGTGCTGATGGTGGTTCATCACGCTCTTCTGTTTTGATGTTTGTTGAGAGATAGTTGTTGAGTGTGATTTGCGCTCTTCTGTCTTTGGGTTTGTAGAGAGAGAGAGTGTGTTGTTGATGAGGGTCTAATATTGAAACTGTGTTTTACAAATTACAATATAGGTGCCTCAACAAGGGGCGCGACTCAACAATTTAGGTTTGTTGTTGGCCTCAAATGTATTTGAGCCCAACGCTTCTATTTGTAACTTTTTTTGGTTGCTCAACATGGACAAATAATAACACCGACAAAGTTTGCACCTTGTTGTGATTTCTGCCATCTCAATGCCCTACTACTACTAGTGCTGCTCTCTCTCACACAACACAGCTTCTCCACTAACAAGGGCCAGTAAATTCAGCGGATGATACACTGCACATGAAAACATGCGTTGTCAAAGTCATACTATTATACTCTGCAAGCAGTCAATTCCTCCACAACACCAACAAAGCATGAAACCAACAAACAATGCTTATCAACACCATCAAAGAACTACATGAGATAAGTAAGAAACTCTCTCAACATGTCTCAAACGATACTCCCTCTCACCATCACAGCACATAAGACAAGTAAATAACCATCGACATCTCTCAAACAATGCTCAAGAATAGTATCAGCAAAGACCCACATGCGACATAACCACCAACATCTCACAAACAATACCCAACAACAATACCATCAAAAACCCACGTGAGACAAGCAAATAACTCTCATCAACATCTCTCACACAATACCCCTCACCATCAAACAACACACAAAAAAATACAAATAACTCTCAACATCTCTCAAACAATATTCGACACCACCGTCAAAATACATGAGACAAGCAAAGCACTCTCAACATCTCTCAAACAGCACCCTGCAACACCATCAAACAATGGATAAGCGACAGGCTGTACAACAAGTCGTGACAAAGTTGTTGCATCTCCATTGCTACAAAAAACGCCTTACCACAGCTCATTTTTCCAAACTACCCCTTTCAGCACAAGCTGTGTTCAGCAGGTTCACAGTCAAAATATCCTGACAACAGGATTGATCAAAGCAGAGACACTACTGCCAACCAAAGTTTACTACTCGACATCTTCGATACCGTCATCAGCACCCTCATCTGCTTGCTCTTCTTCTGCATCGCGACCACCATCATGAGGGGTAGTAGTAGTAGTCTTGTCGCTCTTCTTCTTCTCTTCTTTGGTTGCTTTGGGATGTTCTGCATCGAAGCGTGTTCCTGCTTCTTTGTGGGCTGTCCTTGCTTTGGCCTTCGCCTTCTCCATCATCTTCTCATACTGCTTTGGGTTTTCCTGGAGCATGGCCTTCTTGGGTTTGTGTTTGTCAAACTCCTTGTGATATGCTTGGGAGGTGCATCTGTTTCTCGCAAGCGTCCTTTCCTTCCCTTCTAGTACCATGTTTTCTGGTGGTGATGAGGCAATCACAGGAATTTCAGCCTGTTGTTCACCACGGCCTGTTTTTTCACCGCTTTTCTTCTTCTTCTTCGACAAGGAACCATCAGCAGGGGCGCTTTCTTCTTCTTCTTTCTTCTTCTTCTTGTTGTTGTTGCTTGCTTTGCTTCTCTTCTGAGCTGCTTCAAGGGAAAACATTTTTCCGACCTTCTTCTTTCCACCATCACCCCCACCACCTTTTGAGGATGATGCGACCGCTGCAGCTGTTTTGTCTTTTTTTCTTCTTCTTCTTCTTCCTCTTCCTGACTCTCGTGATTTTCGTCATCTTCTTCACCTCCTTCTTCATCCTTCTTCTTTTCACTTTTTTTCTGCAGCTTCTTCTGTTGTTTCTTCTTCTGCTCCTTTTTTCTTGCATTATTGTTGTTCTTCGGTGGATTGTTCTTCTGCCCGCCGCTGCTTTGTCTGTCCTTTTTCTTCTTTTTTTCAACCCCATCATCAGCTTGGTTCCTTGCAGCATTGAGTTTCATCCGCAAAGTCATCTCTGTGTTGAGATTCACTGGGTCCTTATTCTTGCAATCCTTCAAGACCTTCTCTTCTTCCTGCTGCTTGCAAACAAACGTGCACTCAAGCCAGTCTCTCCACAACTTCACTGGAACAGCTACTACAGCAGAAATTGGGAATACAACAACTTCAACCCCCTACTTTCATGGAAAATGGGGCCAACAAGTTATCAACATTATTTAAATTTCAATTCAAGTATCTATCCTCTACTCCTATTTCACAAGAGTTCACAGCTACTACTGACAAAGCTTTCAAGACAACAAAGACAACACTAACAACATAACATGTTGCACATCAGAAGCTGACAATCATCACCCCTCTTTCAGCAAGCCCTTTAGTTTCAAACATCATTTGACGACTGAAGCTTGACACACAACACACAAAGCTGTAACACGGCACCGCCCCCAGCCCAACCTCTGTGAGAGCATGTTCTTTGCTTGTTCTAACGTATTCCTTTTCTTTCCTCTTCGCGTGTGTGTCCTTCATACTATGCTCCTGCTGTTCTTTTTTTGCGTAGCGTTCTTGCTCCTCATCATCATGAACAAGCGCTGCATCTAGTACTGATGAAAGAAAACCTTGCTGTGATGATGATGGACCCTCCTGGCTAGTCTCAATGCTGTCTTCATCATGCATCCTGTTTCTTTTTGCAGCAGTATCCTCTCCTCTGCCCTTTGTCTTACTGTTGATGATGCGCCGGCCAGCTGCCAGAATGATCAGTGGTACTTCCTTCCTTTTCAAATCCTTCTTCTTCTTATCCTCAACAGCCTCCTCAGCACTTGTTGCCTCCTCATCGAGCTGCGGCTCCAAATTCCTTCGGGTACCTGAGCTTGTTCGTTTTTCGGGGGTTGCCTCAATAGATGAGCTAGTAGTAGTAGCAGCAAACAAATGACCTTTGTCTGGATCATCCCCCTTCTTGTGCTTCTTCTTCTTTTTCGTCTTGCTTGCCAAAATCCCTGCAAACACATGCGCCGGTGACTTCGCAACCATGGATGATCCTGAAGAGCACTCTGGTGTCTGGAGCGCAGACGTTTTTGCATGACCAGGTGGTGTGAAGAGGCTGCTATTACTAGTCTTTTTTTTCTTCTTCTCATCATCATCATCAGTGCCACCAGCAACAAAAGGGACGATCATCCGCAGTCCATCATCACCTTTTTCTCCTCTAGACAAAGTCTTGTTCTCCTCATCTTGTTCCTGTGATTCCTGGGTCTCCTGGCTGTCTTTGCCAAGCTCAATTTGATCCATCATGCTCTTCAAAACGTCCTTTTCTGTTTGGGTGGACCTCTTCATACAGCGCTCCCAGGTAGTTGGTGATGATTTTAGTTCACGAAGTTGGGCGCATCCTATTCTCACCTTCGTGTCAACCCAATCCCAAAGGTCAAAGTTCTCCTTTTTTGAGTAGTTAATGGTCTTTTCATCATTCAACCTGCTGAGCGCTTCCTTCAACTTGCGACTTGTGATCATGGTGTTTGGGGCTACTGCCAACAGCGATGAAAACAATTCCTTGTTCTTCACAAGCCATTTTTGTTGGGGGATGCTCTTCCAATCCATATCCAGGGGACAAGTCAGAAGCTTGTAGACGTCCCTGCATTCATTATGTTCAAACCAGGATTGAAACGGGCTCATGAGGTCTGCCACACCGAGACTGGTATCAGCTTTCAGCCGGCTTCTGAAGACTTTCTTCACCAAACTATCTGACTGGTGGTCAGGCATGATGATGAACGCCCGATCCAAAACAAGACTCCCTTGAACAAAATAACAACAGAAAAGGAATGGAACATCAAAAATGCGTAAACAACATCTCCATGAAACAACATTATACTGCACCACCAACCACAGCCCCCAAAGAGGTTTTTACAGTCCACATAACGCAGCAAAAACAACACCAACAACAACACAAGGCTATCTTGTTCTAATAACATCCACCCCTTTCATCTATCAGAAACTGCTGTGACTGAAATGAACAATTTGAAAAGAATTTTCGAACCATAATTTTCTGATGATGATGGTCACAACAATAATGATAAAGCATGATGATGAGGAAGAATCGATGGCGCAAAAATTTCTTTCAGAATCTCTCTCAACACTGTTCCATCAACAATTCACTCCACAAAACAGTTTTATTTTGGCACTCTTCGTTGACAACATCCCTCCAGAAAAAACAAAAAATGTCCCAGTAACAATGGTACAACAATCTCCAATAAAACACCGTCCACAAGGCCCTGCAGCAATCTCAAACAAACCTCTCAACAATACCGATCATCATCCAGACTACTATCTCAACGAAGAAAACTGTAGATCAATTGATAAAACGTTTGACCCAAATCCAGCAACAATAAAAATATTATCGCTCGACATCTCACTCAACATCTCTCAACAACAACAACAACCCAATCGTCCAAACAAACTCTGCCACCAACAGCATCGATCACCTCTGAAGAAATGACAGTTCAACATATCTCTCGACATCTCTCATCAACAACATGTTCACAAAAAACATTTCCCCAAAAAGAAGTTGTTGCATGTTAATCTCAAAGATTTAGATGTTGATGAAAAAAAACTACTAGGAAACTGCTACCTTTTTATCAAAAATAACATCGGAAACTGCTGGAAAACTTCTGGTTTTTGACCGTTTCACGACTAGAAGTTTGATAGAAATTTATTGGAAACTTCTACCTTTTTAAGGGTAAAAAAATAACCTTTTATCCGAAAAATAATCCGAAAAGATTATTTTTGTCGATTATTTTTGGTCAAAAACTCTTAATTTTCGTAGATTATTTCCACGGTCTCGTCGGTAAAATAAGAGTTAAAAAATAAGAGACTCGATAATTTTCAAAGATAAAAAAATAAGAGTCGTAGATAATTTTTAAGTTAAAAAATAAAAATTAACTACGTAGACAAAAAATAAACTTATCCAGTCTATTGGGATTTGTTCACCGGTGTATCGGTGTTCTTGACGCTCTCTTGTTCCTGGATGAATGTCATGAGTACGAGGTCCAAATGT
>OMLO01003858.1_pt1 | contig 12426 bp, 2 predicted proteins | sample 1674811 | NCBI WGS metagenome assembly OMLO01 (sample SAMN06265003, study PRJEB25207) | coral metagenome | isolation source: Coral host | place: Mexico:La Bocana,Puerto Morelos, Mexico | collected 2008-11-13
TGCAACAAATCAATCACAGAACATATGCGGGGCTGCTTGGGACTTGATAGACTGCTTTGACTCCGGTGCACAACTCTGCGGTCTCGTGAAACAATGCTTTTCAGAGCTCTTGGCAACGACGGCTTATAATTTTAAAGTCACCAAATACTTCCCATCTTTTGTTATGATTCTATTCTCTCTCTCTATATCTACATATTAAAACATAAATAAATACATATATATACATATTTATTATTATTTATATACCTATATTGTATTTTATCATACTTTTATCTATTTTGCAGGGTTGCTTGATGGTTGACTTGTCGCTATCTTTCAGTTTCATAATTTTTGAATATACCCAATATATACCTATATATATATATACATCATATTCATATTTTCATATTATATTGTCGATTTTTTTTTTCTGCGCTGTTTTGTTCCGTACAGCGGCTCCCCCCCCGCTGTAGCCCAGCTACGACTTGAGCGGCCTTCGTCCCCCCTCATCCTTTCGTCTCGGCCGCAGCTGCAAAGGCTTCCATGAGAGCAGCACCACGTCGGCTGAGCTCCTGCGAATTGGTCGAGCCCTACAACCGTTTTTTTTTTTCGGGGAACCCCTCCGATTGATCGGCTGGTTGGCTAAGGAACGCGTAAAAATTATTATTCCAATCTTTTCAAATTAAAACGTTTTACGGATAGAAGCACAACATGGGGTGATTCGGAAGGTTTTTAGGTTTATGTCCTTATTATTGCAGCCAGTTACGACGTACGATTCGTTGCGAAATCGGCGTGGTTTTTGTTTTGCTTTCTGAACTCACATAATTCCCAATCACAGCGACGGGAGTCATTCATTGTGGCACTCATCCCCAAACTGATGGCCTATTGAGTGACTATTTCCAATCCCTATGGATCCAGAAGTGCGATTTCTCGTTGAAACATAAAATGTTGGGATCCGATCCTTTTGCTGGTTGTAAGACTCCATTTTGCAGCTGGTATGGCGATTCCCACTTTACAGATCTTTTTTGTATATCTTTAATGAGGCAACAATATCGAAGATATAGTTGTGTCTCTGTACAAAATATTTAATAGACAAGATGAACACGTTACATGTCACCAAATGCAATATCTTCCCTGAAACCAGAAATGCGACCGCGCAACACTTGGGAATCAATACCCTCCAGCAAAGGGTATGCACGCAACTTTCAAAGACCCTCTGGAAGTAGACCCAGGAGAATGTTCTGGTTTCGGGAGCAAAAGGTGATAAACAAATGTGTATATTATAGATGAATATATATATATATATATACACATGTATATATATATATATGTATATATATATATATATACATAGATAAAAGCATGTAAGGTAGTCATGAGTCATGTCTACTGAATTTAGTCCAGACTATCCCAGGAAACCCTGTTTTGAAAATTATTTTCCATAAAACAGGGGGGAATTTCTGAACGAGTAACTACCAACCTGAACAAGCATTGATGAACATACCAGCTTCGTGGACACCTTTTTTTTCCGGCAAAACAACTTCGCACCTGTCGTATAGCAGAAGGAGGTGATTCTTGTGCTTGGAAACGCCTCAAAACTGCCCGGTCGGAATGCTAGCATCTGTGGAAAGTGCAAGTTTTTAACAATCGGAATGACAGTCTTCTCTCCTCTTTAAGATCAAAAAAAACATGCTAATCTGTGCTTTATACTACGATCTCGCGAGCTTTTCTCTTTCTGTGACTACGATTGGCAGCAATGTTTCTGAAATTTGTAGTGAAGCTGATACTGTTCAAATTGTAGCTCAAATATAGTTCGCTAATATGTCGGTTATGTCTTTGGGGTACTACCAAGACCGTCGAACCTGAGGATGTAATCATGTGGAAGGCATAAACTTCTTATTCCCATATGTGCTGGGGTCTAAACTCCTTATATTGGGCACTCGGACTTGCGGCATGAGTTCAGATTCTCACGATGGCCACCCCCCGCACTTGCAGGAGCAACCACTTCGCTCTCATTTGGAACGGATAAGAAAAAAGTGAACCAAAATGTGAAACCCCCTGAGCTACCTTCGTCGCTTTCGATCTCGATTGTGCAGTTGTATACGTCTCGTCCAGTCTTTTGAATGTTCTTCGTCATCTTGTTGCTTCGGCACCACGACTATTGCAGTCTTCAAGGGTAGCAACGGAACCTCCGGTGGTATGTCCCCTTTTGCAAAATGAGCGATCAAAACCTCCGCCAATTCACTTTGAAACTGCATGGCCGGTCGTCTGGCCAGTCCCGACTTTCCCACCGGTAGACCCAAAAACCTGACGCTTGTCGCAATTGTACGTTGCATCGGCAGAATCGGTCTCTGAATGATCGCCTGTATGTTCGTGATGGCACGTTCAAAGCTGAAAACCTGTCTTGAAAAAATCACTTCTGTTGATGTTGCACATAACCGTCGAGGCAAGAAATCTCGTCCCGTCCCCCCAGTGTTTATAACCAGTCCTGATTGCGTCACCATGATGAAATTGCAAGCAAGCTCGTACCACGTTATTCCAACTGAAGCTTCGTCCGTTTCAGCAGGCCATTCAAGGGTTTCAAGCCATTTCAAGATCTGTATGGAATATTGCGTGCCCCATAAACATGCTCTAACTGCGAGAAAATCATTAGGCTCCGTTTCAAATTTCCAAGGTTCTTCAACATGAGGGTTAAGTTTTTGCAACTGTTCCTGAAATGTTTTTGAAGCATACAAAGGTTTGTTGGCTTGGTTTTTTGCTGCCAATAGTTTTGTACGTTCAACTTGTAGGTCATATCGATAGGCCAGACTGCGTGAGAGGACAAGATTATCATCCATTTCTGCATCATCTTTCGGCACTGGACATTTTTGTTGAAAGTTCGTTCTGGCAATGTTTGCAACACGGTCTGCAGCTTCATTACCTAACTTATAAAAGGTTTCCCAAAACGAATCTGTCAAAGGTTGGATGTCATGTGCCTTAACTTTGTAAATGCGAAAATCACCAGTTTGCAATTTTCTCCAAAGCTTGACAAGTAAATCAAAGTTGGGACAACGATGAAATTTTGCAATATCTAAGGCAACTCCTAACTTAGCAGTCTGGTCGACTACATATTGGGAATCAGTATAGATTATGGCAGTTTCAACGTTTTCAATTAATGCCAAGACTGCCTGCATTTCAGCCCTGGGGACGGACTGATGTCCTTGGCATGGACCTGAACCAAGTACCTGAAAGCTATGTGGAATTTTCAATTGCGTCTGGTATCTAGACACGATATCGGTTGCATCCTTGGCAGTAACATACGGATGAAAAACTATTCCAAATGCTGCACGTTTAAAGCAATGTTTGGTAGGGTTATTGCAACTTCCATCTGTCCAGAAGGTTGGTACATAACCTATAGAGATTTCTTGAGACACCTGAGAAAGAACTTCCTCTTGGAGCTGTGGTGGTGGTAATTGTCGAAAAAACCATGTGTCAAATTCAAAGTCGGAATGCTGATAGATTACGGGTAGATAAAGGTGGCAGTCATGATGGTCATGAAGAAAATCTACAATCTCAGCATGTTGACCTCGAACATGTTGCAGCTCAGAGCATGTTAGCATACGGTGTCTGATGTCTTCATGGTGGCTACACAATGCACAGGTTTCGGATGCATCTTCTATATGGGAACGTTGGTCACCTAACATGTATGCCCCCGTAATTTGAGTAGCAAGAACCTGCTGTTGGTTTGGAGGAAAACGATCAAAGATTCTTAGAGTGGATGGTCGATCTGGGGCTGGAAAATGTTGCCAGTGTTGTCTAGTGATTCGACATTGCATGACATGTTTCATCCAGCAATGTTCCACAAAACGGATGATATCCGGCAAATTATCTTGAAGCAGATGGAATTTCACCCTAGAATCAGTTAATAGCCATCCAAACTTGTCAATTTGCCAACCTATACGCAAGAGGTTGGATCTGAGCGCCCCAGCAGGGCCAAAGACTTCATGATATGTACCAGTATGTTTTGCTGCAAATTCAAAAAATTGCAATTGTTCTGAAGGAGATACTGAATACAAGAACCGACGAATGCAACGAATGCAATCAAGTATCAAGTGCAACTCAGGATCTCTGACAAAGGACGAAAGCAATTGTGTGGCCAAAAATGGATTTGAATTTTTCCGATCCGGTACAAGTGTCTTTGCGATTAATGTTCTCAATTCTTTTATCCACGGGTTACCAACATGATATGTAGCGGTTGCAAACAAGGCCTTAGACAAACATGCATCAGCACAAAGCTGGGCTCGAATTTGGAGACTTGCTTTAGTCTTTCTAAGTCTGTGGATCCGGCGTATGGCTTCATCATGTCTTTGTCTTTGGGTCTGTCGTGATTGTACCTTATTATATGCCATAGTTTATCCTAGTTCACGTGCGGCTGCGACAATTTGCAAGTGAACATCATGGGGAAGAATGGCTTGCATTCGTTGCTTCCATGCAGCTTTTCCCCGTGATGAGGTTCTCCAACACCATGTTTTGGCCCAATCTATCAATAATTTGAAAGCTCTGGCACATATAATAGTGTTATGTATGGCACTCTCAATAAGGTCAGTTTGAAGAGACTTAAAGGACCAGTTGTCGGCATAACATGCTGGTGTTGCACCGATGGTTTCAATGCGGTGTGCCCAAACTCTGGAAATGGCAATGCATGCTAACACTGACCACGAGTCTCCCTCAGGAGTACCGGTGCTGGTATGTTCAAAGCTGTAAACATTATTGTTGACCTTCCACAGTCGTGTCTGGTCTTGCAATGTTGCCAGCCAAGTGTCCACCAAGTGGGGTGGTATACCTGACTTTTTCAATGCCTGAGCTGCTGGAAAACGTCCTATCAAGTTAAAGCATTTAATCAAATCAAGGGTTACTCCTTGCCAAATCAGATTATGGGTACTGATATCAGCATGTGACTTTTCGAAAAGATGTTGTTGCTTTATCATCTCAATTTCAGGAGACCTTCCAGGTAAAAAGCCAATGATATAGTCAGGAATTTTATTTTTCCACTGGTGAAGGATTTGCATCGTAGTGGTTTTAGCCCAAAGTCTGTAAAGGATAGCAACCAATGTAATTGGACGGGTTTGTGATGGTTTAGATGGGTCTTCATTTTTTGCCAATGGCAATGTGATAACCTGTGACAAGTTCTTTCCAAAGGACTGTGCAGGTGTTCTGGAAAAGATTTGTGCCAAGGTATTGAATGCACTATCTGGGAGTGCCTTCAACTCATCAACCAAAAAGCCATCTATGCCTCGCGCCGACCTAGATTTCATCATCAGAGCCGCTTGCTTCCAAAGTTTGGGATCATCTACTGTTACTTCAACTGAATCTAAGGCTGGAGTCTCATCCAACAAATTATTGAAGTCAGTCCAGTCCGGCGGTTCATTTTTGTCTCTGTTCCAAAATTGATCCCAGTATTGATTTAGGGCAGAAGCCACTTGATACGGTTCATGTATCCACTGGATCTGTGTAGCTTGGGAATTAGGTTGTATCTCTTGATCTGCATCACGCTGAATCAATGTTATGGTATTTGCATTTTGGTCAATGGGATCGCATTCAGCATCGCCTACTTTGATCATTGTATCAAGTCTAAACTGTTGATCTCCCGGGACATCAATTTCCAAAAGTCCCTGCATAGTTCGAATGTCAAGGATATCCGAAGTTATAGATGTCTGAAGGGATTCAACCATAGGAAATTGTGATCCTTTGATGTGTTTAGAAATTTTCGATCGTTCAGTAGGAACATCATAGTTATGTCGACCAAATTTGGATTTTGCAGCTCGAAATTGTTGAAGATCATTTGACATCTGATCAGCATGCAGTTTAAGGAACTGTGATAGGTCGAGCAAATAATCCACAGTAGGAAGCACAATCGGAAATGGGATAAGTTCTGGTACCTGACAACACCAATGCGGAAAGGAACGACCAAATCCCTTGGCTTTACTGATGGCTGCCCACTCAAAATGGATTTGCTCTAACTGTGTCTCCTGAATCTGCGACTGCAATGCAAGTTTGGTCATTCGGTAATATAAACTTTGAACTCGGCGAGTTTGGCGCACCACAAGTTTAAGTTGTATATTTACCGCTTCCCCTGGAGGATCATATTGGCCATGACACGCTGAAGAAATCGCATCACCAAATGGTTTTTTCTTCGGGGTTTTCAATTGGGCCCTCCCTCGACAATTCTTGGGTAGAGATCTTTGTGGAAACTTTACAGGGTCATTGGCATGTTGTTCTTTGATCGTAGCATCCACCGCAGATTCAGTAACCTTAGCCCATAGTTCCAGAGCATCAGGTAGTGAATCAATAGTAGTTGCACATTCGGATGTGAAAGGAAGATTATTCAACTTGGCAAATGTCACAAAATGTTTTTCAAGAAGTATCGGATCAGGCTGAAATGTCAACCACGTTTTCGGTAATCTCAACACGGAAATCATTGGCGGTTGGATAGGTAATTTCAACTGATAAAGTATTGGATCATGGTCCGAGAAATCCTTTTGCTTATCAACATTGATTGAAGTTACAAAATCTTGCAGCAAAGGAGAAATTAAAACTTGATCAGGTGAAGTGACTTCTCTACATGTGAACGGCATTTGCTCTGAGTACAATTCTTGAAACTTTTGTTTAAGGTTGATGTATCCACATCTTGCTAGTGTTTGTCCTGCTCCCAAAGTCTCAAGTGGATGGTTGAAATCTCCTGAAATAATGGCTGGCAAATTTATCTGTGTGACAATATCCGCAGCAACTTCCAAAAGATTATTTGTTCTATCTTTTGATTTGGGGTGGCAAGAAGGATACCCATAAACTGTGACGAAGTGTATTTTCCATTCACCAATTTGGACAATGCTGGACAAGATCCTGGTATGATCTATGTCATCCGGCAGTTTAACACGGCTGGGTCGCAAAGGGTGTTGTGAGTGAATCGAAACACCGGTTGCTTGACCTCTGTAAGATGTTTCCTCCAACGCAACTCCACCATGGGCTGCAACTGCTGGGGACCAATGTGTCTGAAAACCCTTTGATTTAAATTCAGGTTGTGTGGCAATCTGAATTGCTGCTGTTGCACTTGTCTCAGCAATCTGAAAAATTTGGCTATCGAATCTGGTAATGATATCAACTTTGTTGTAAATGGCTGTCGGATTGAGAAGACAACATTTGAGTAAGAATCCTTGAGAAACTGGCCCCGGGTTTTTTGCTTCTCCAATTCGGCACCCATCTGTTGGATGATAGTGAACATGTTGAATGATGGACGAAGTACTGATGCTCAAAGCTGACTTGGCCAAAGTGGCACGACAAAGGTAACTGTTGTAACAAAACTTTGGATGATGATCCATTGATAAAAACACCTCACTACCGAAAGTTGAAACAACCCAACCCCCAGGAATGTCACAATGAGGTTGAGGCTGATGTCGGACAACAAAGGAGTGACGGATTGCTACCCTAGTTGGTAGCACTGCAAAATTTCTCGAACGAACTAAGATTCCCATGCTATGTTCTGCACTGACTTTACACTGCCACTGCTTATGCCTACACTTTCTTGCAATCACCCCGATGTGCCCCCAAGTGTGAAGCTTCAGATTGCAATTATACCCTGTCAATGTTCTACGAAAACAGCTTGCGAAATCTCCTAAACTTGCAAAAAGACGACACCCTTTTGGTGATGTACAATAAAGAGTCCATCGTCTAACAAAACGAATTCTGCTTTGGTCATCATCCTTACATCTGATCATCTTCATCATGGGAAGGTTCCCTGGATTTGGATCGTTTGGACCCACGAAGAAACAAAGCCTTGATTTCATCCATGGTTGCACCAATCTTTTGATCTTGCACTGACATGGCACGTTGCAGTGTGCTTTCAAAATCACTACGCAATGTCTGAAACGATGTTTGCACTTGCTCATGATTTTGTGCAATGTTGGCTTCAATGGTGGCAAAACGTCTGTCATCATCTGCTGTTTTCTGTTTGGTGTCAAGATGAATCTTCTCAACTGCTTGTTGCAACTCATGAATCTTCTTGTCCTGTAGATCCAACCTCGAAGTGGTTGGTCCGACACTTGAATCCGTACGTGTGGAAACTCCAGCTGTGGAACTTGGCTGTGATGTCGATGGTCTCCAATTCGCCCAAGAATCAAGAAACGGATCACCTTTTTGAAAAATCGATGCGGCTTCACGATCATTAGAGGCACTTGATTTGGGTCCGGCTAAAAGGCCTGTCTGTGGTTGATTGGATCTTGGAGGAACCTTACGAATGATAATCGGACTTCCATTAAAGCACATCAGTTCATTCGATGGTGGCGCAGCTGCTTGAATCAACCACGTCTTGGATCCCAACGACTTTATTGGGTAACATTCCCATGCGTTCTTCTTTGCCCACTCTTGAATGATGTCTTTGTCAAGACCAATTGGCATGGGTGTGGCTTTCCAAAGGGAACCCTTCGGAACTTGATCTGGAGGTTGCCTTCCTGGATGCAAAATGTCCCAAACTGTTGTGAATGCAGCTTGTTCAACACGCAAACCATAGGATCTATTGCCCTTTACCAAACCTGCAGTTCCTGCAATGGGAGTTGCAACAGTTTCCAACTTGGTGATGTCAACGTCTGTCCAGATGATTCGCCAAGAGTTATCTGGTTTACCCTCATCATCTTTTGGCAGGACATAGACTTTGTTGAATCCAGATCGTCGAAGCAATGCACGAAGGTCCTTGACTCTGACTTCACAATGAAATTGAACACTAGTGGCTGTTTGTGGGCCAGCCGGATGCTTTCCTGCTCGCATGGATCTGCCCCAGGGAGATTTAATGGCCTGATGCAGTTGATCATACTCTAGCAACTTTTTGGCAAACTTGACTGGCTGTTCCACTGCAATTTTCCATTGATCCGGGGAAAAATCTGAGGCCCATAATGTCACACTACAAATTCTGACATCTAGTGTTTGAACAGCATTCTTGTCTGCAGAAATTGTTGTGACTTGTTTTTCACCCAGCTGCAACAACCATCCACCAATTAGGACTTTGTCACCTTGCTCATTGTAGGCGGGTACGGAAAATTTCTCCAATCTTTCATCATCATCAACTCCGATATCACCCACAATGAACAAAGCAAGCTCGTCTGGTGAAAGTTTGCCTTTTTGGGTGATCCATTGACTGGCTTGCTGACTGTTGACCATTGTCACACCAGAGACACAAGGTGAGAATGCAGTGTTGATAGGGGCTGCTGAACCATCTTCAAGTCGAAAATATTCTGGTAGTAATCGGTACTTGGATACATCAATATTTCGATTGTTACGATGGTTTTCATCTCTTGCAATCTTTTGGAACTTCGCTTGCGTCTTGGCAATTTTGGAAGGTTTTGTCGGCAGTTGAATATCACAATTGGTGCACATGGTTCGGAAAGAATGATCTCTTGTGCTTGATGGTTCTGCAAACAACATGTGGGTTAGGCTGGGTAAACCCATTTGGTCAATCAATGACTTCACTGCCTCTGAGACCTTTGACAGTTGCAGGCCTTCTTCAATCAGCATAGCAGCAAGAGCTGCATGGACAGCTTGTTTATGTTGGCCCTTGGATCCATAAGACGGTCCACCCCCTACCAAAGGATCTACAATGTGGCAACGAATGGGATGATGTCCTGAAATTTCTTCAATTGTTACAATATCCCCAATTCTTTTGCCTTTTGCGACAATTCCTGGTGCATTTCCAAAATTGATAATCCAAGTTGCATGTTGGAATAATGCTATGAAGAATTCAAAGGACATGTCACTCGGGAGATAACATGGATTGTGAACTCTGTGTTGATACTTGAATTCAACTGGAATGGCCATAGGATTTGCATATTGGGAGACTGAATAGATACCAACTCGGATAAGGCGATTAACGATGAAAGTCTTGAAGTCCAACGCTGGTGATGCCCATTTATTTCCATGTGGTGGGAACAAAAATTGGCAAGTGGTTGACGACAAAGCTTGAAAACATCGCTTTCTACCATGGTGTTCAGTCCATTCTTTCGACAGGGCAACATGCCAAAATGTGGCAATCTCAGTTAACTGTTCTGTGGTGCCCTCGAGGTGAATCACCAAGACATCAGTGTTTCGAGGAATTCTGGCTTGAATTTTGACTTCACGAAACGACTGCATGAAAGATGGCAACTCAACGAAAGGCTGAATGTCAATGGCTTCAGTGGAGATTCTGGTTACCCACGGTAATTGCATGTGTGATTGAACCTGGCCCACATCATCAAACCAGGGTTGATCTGACAACTGCATTTCATTGACAACAGTTTCCCAAGACTGCTTTTCTTCAATGATGAATAGTGTGGTCTTCAAATTGTGATCGACAAACAGGTGCGGACACATGTATTCATTCCCAATATATCCTTCATCATTTGCCAAAATAGCCGACGTGACAAAATGAGGTGACTGCATACGAAGATCATCATGGGGTAAAAACTTACAATCCCATAGTGGCAACAATTGGTCCCATGTGGTATCACTCAAAACGTTCAGTTCCCCATATTGCCCTGGAATTGCAGCGATCATGATCCTAGATGTGCAATGCTCCGTCATGTTTGCATCTTGGGCTATTTGTTCAACAGCTTTACTTTCTTGAGAAACTGGTGGAACATGATCTTCTGCAGTATGATGTTGCAATGCTTGCAAAAGTTCTTGTGTCGAAAACTCTTCATCAGTGGCAGAACTTCTGTCAATTTCATATCCATCCTCAACTTGTTTACCAATCATTGGATCAACATTTTCAGTAACCTGCATTGGTTGTTCAATTTCATAGGCCTGAAATTGGAGAGTGGGAGAAATCACACATTGTTTTTCATCAATGGTGGTTGCATCATGAACGGACTTCCAAATGCTACACCGACCTTTTGCTGGATGAAAAAATTGACCTGATGGCCAAGTTGGTGATTCTTTACCACACCATCCCATTTGTTCAGAAATGAAACGAACTTTTTGCGATAGCTCATGGATTTGTTCTTGAGTACCCGCATACCATGCAAATTCATCTTGGGAAGTCATGGTTGAGGAATAACGCAATCGGTTCTTGATCATGTTTTCGATCATTGCAGGTATATGTGTGTCCTCAAAATCCTGGAAATGATACGCAAAAAGATTGGCAATGGCTAAGACTGAATGAACCGTGACCATCGAATTTCCAATGGAATGCCATGCAAGCTGGGAAGGCTTCAACAATGTGAATGGTGTCGTTTGCAAATGCATGATTGCCATCTCAATTGGTTGAAACCACCTAAACGATCCATGCTCCGAGGTGAAAAATCCATGAAGACCCTTTTGCTTTAGGAGGTAGTTCGGAATCATATGATGTTCTCCATAAGCTGCCATCATTGTTGGAAGTTTCTTGAATGGATCTGGAATACGATATGCCAACATCGAATTCTTTGCTGATTCTGGGGCACCTGATGGAAGCAACGAAGGATCAAGATATAGTCTTTTGGCATCTGGGGATGGGGTAAATGGAACTGCTTCAGCTGGAGTAGTTGGAAAGAATGCATCCCATGCCTTTGGATTTGTGGACACACCTTCACCCCAATTCTTCCAGTGAAAAATTCTTTGTTGATCTTCCATTCTGGCCAACATTGCAAGAAATCTTGGTCTTCGGATAGGTAAATGCGTTGAAGCTTCATAGATTCCCTGATGGATGACATGATATCCTGCCCAACGAAACAATTTGATTGCCAGGGGAAATTGGGGATGATCTGCAAAACCCTTCACATTCTCCAACAGGCATAACCGAGGCCTAAAAACACGCAACAAACCAATTGCATATGCAAATGCTCTTCCGTTTGCGTCACCGAACCCCATTGCTTTGGCACTAGATGTCCATGGCTGACATGGAAATGACATCGTCCACCAGTCAGGACGAATCAATGCAACACTCTGCTTCCAGTGAACTGATTGTATTGGTGCATGAAAAATCGTGTCACATTCATTATGCACGAAAAAATCATTCGGAATACCCTGATCAGGAAGTAGAATTGCAGAATGATTGATGCTACTTTGCGTAACTGCTGGTAGGTCGTGATCAATCCCAATCACGCAATGATGAGGATACGTCATCTCATCCGCAAAATTCGTCAGATATTGTTGCACAATGTCAAGACCAAATTTCCATCCACCATATCCACCCGAAAAAAGGTCGAATGTCCAATGTTGCTTTGTGATTGTATGGTCCAGTGGAATAAAAACTCCTGTTTCCCCTTTCCGGAATTGATACGCCCTTTCTGGTAATGGATCATAGCCACATGTGATGGTGAAGTCGAACAACATGACTCGAGTTGACTCTAGCAGGACACTTTTCATTTCCAAATCACATTCGACCAAAATCCTATAGTCTGTAAGATGAAAACCTGAGAAGCCCTGTTCATCCAAATTGCTAATGCTACCAAAAGGTGATGTCATCAA
>OMLO01003859.1_pt1 | contig 12424 bp, 15 predicted proteins | sample 1674811 | NCBI WGS metagenome assembly OMLO01 (sample SAMN06265003, study PRJEB25207) | coral metagenome | isolation source: Coral host | place: Mexico:La Bocana,Puerto Morelos, Mexico | collected 2008-11-13
CTTCGAGCTGATAGGTGCTGAACTTCATTGGATCTGAAAATGTCCATCTCTCTAGCTGATTTATGTCATGTCGGCACCTGCCATTGTTCCAAACCGAAATAGAACCATTCCGCTGGTCGATATCTACTTTGATGGCATCCATACCCTGCGTCAGCGTTGGTGAGATGCAAATCACCACACACCACATCTCAAGTTCTCTCCAGGAATCTGTCCTGTGGGTCGCGCTGCAGGTTATCAGCCGCATTCACTAGAATCTCATCGAAGATCTTGTAGAGTGCAGGGACCTTATCAACCAGGTGATTTCGAGTTCATGATTCAAAAGTCTAACTTGCTACCACATCCTTTTAGCACTTGGTGCGACCTAGTGGTTCCACCTTCAAGCATCCCAGGAAAAAAACTAAATCTCAGCTGGATACGTAGGAGATCTTTCGATGAACCATTCTGCTCTGAACCGAGTCGAAGACCCAGAGCTCCTGGAAAAAGGCTTCAAATCATGGGTGAAAACTAGTGAAATGGAGATGGATTCTACTAAACAAGTAAAATCTCATGAAATCTCAGGTCAGATTTCTGCAAATTCAGGATCAGGTGATTAAAAATTGGAGAGTTGCTTCCCCACTTCCCAGCCTGATGCTGCATCTCTGTGGAACCAACATAGGTGTCAGGTCTCAATAAAATGTGTTCCAACCTCAGAGAATATGGGGAAATGTCACATTCAGAAATGGAAAAACCGCCGTTCCACCTCGGGGTGATGTTGTTGGACTATACATTAGGACGACACGTCTTCAATTTGCCCAGAAATTGGAAAACAAATGATAACAAATAACAACATCCAACACCCATTTCAACGATGACTAAACCTCCCACTGTATGGGGACCGTTTCATCTTACCGCCACGTTTTGCATCAAACAATGGCTGCACATCTGCAGAACCATTGCAGGGAATGTGGCAACAGAAGGACATGACTGGGTCTTGGTATTTGGGTCAATAATCATATGCAAGAACTTGTTTGGGTGTGTTTTAAGAAGCATGTTGATTTCAGTGTTTTTTCACATACCCCGTGTTATAGTTTTCGAGCGACTTGAAGCCGAACAGAGTTTCCAAATTGGGAAATCAGACCTTCAGACAAGCCAAGAAGGTATAAAAACGTAAAAGAGCAGTGGAAAACACTGAAAAATGGTTGTAAAAAACTGGAATCTGAGCTACGGACTGGGTCTTCTTCTGATAGATCTGCTCAATTGATTTTCCTTCACGTCCTGAAAATCCACCACATTTGCATGGCCAAAAGTTTCATGTTCCAAGTGACACTCAAAGAAAATTCATCCACCATCCACTCTTCTCGTCCTTTGGAGTGTGAAACATTGGCCATGGGAGCCCACCTTTTACTCACAGTGATCTCTCACTGTTCAAATCCCACAAAGCTTGAACCAAAAACGGTCCAATGATGTCCCATGTCACATGCCTGAAATCAAGGTTGGAGATGTTGGCTGGATGGCTTCAGACAGGGTTGAACTCATGTACTGCACGAATTACAACCAAGTTCAACCTAGAGCCTTGACTCAGCTACACTTGTCATTAAAAAAAATCCTACAGCTTTGTGATGTGCTACAGTGAGGGCCTCTTGGGGCCAGTCAAACAGATCGGCCTTGATGCAATGAAGTCAGAAATGATAATTGTTTGAATCTACACGACGAAAAAATATGCAACTGTACCCATGTATCCTTCGCACAGTCCTCTATGTAGGGGATCACCTATGGCATGTTGCACTTTCTTTGAGTTTCCAATGATCCAATGCCATTGCATCCATGCTAGTCACTGCCCAGCTCTTTTCGGACAGCAACTTGAAAGTCTTAAGGTCTCCAAATCTGCACCACCTTCGGGATGCTGTAAGGGTAATCATGAGGTCCAAGACTGTAAGACGGAAATGTTCAAGCTAAACAAATTCATCTTTCAATCTTCAGATCTTGAAGATTGATAAGATGGATAAAAAAGATCTTTACCTGAGCGGCTATTTGCAAAAAAACTTAACAGTTTCCACGACAAAAACGCCTTGGGGTTCATCGCTTTGCCAGCGCAATACTGTCTCAAAGGAGGCCTCAGAACCAGCTACCAAGTCAAAGTCCAAGTTGTGGCAACCATTTCCCCCAAACCTTTCCTCTGTTCACATCTTTTCCATTGCTTTTTTCATCCAGCAAATCTGATTTCAATACCCACTCACCTATACGTTAAACTCAGAAGTAGCTGTCCAGGCCTGCAAAGGAATCAAGATGCCAATTCATTCAGAGAAGAATCCTCAATCGATTTGCTGAGTGCGGTAAGGAATATGTGCACCTTGGAAAATCTTGGGAGAAAAAAGGTGCATACTATGCCTGCGTGATTGATTATCTATTTGATATGGTTCTGGTTCTAGTGTGTCTATTAATTATGCATGTATTGTGCATTTATCGTTTCCGTGTGTGTTTCTCATGATGTATTTGCTATCTATCATCCAATTCTGCTTGAGTATCAGTCATTTAACAGCATTGTATCAAATCTGATTTTGTATCTTTTAAATTCATTTACTATCTAAAAAAACTAAGACGAGTCTAGTTCAAAAGTCTTGAATCACTGGGCTTCCCAGCTGAATGTCCACCATCTCACGAATCGCCACAGGGGGAACAGCATTTTGTACCAACCTTCGCAGCGGGGCTTCGTGTCACATCCCCTTCCAAAAAAGTCACAACTGACATGGATCTGTTGCTTTGTTTGAAGGGGTTAGCTTGGTGGTTTTCCGGAAAATAGATCTCGTTTGCGGTATGGTTTTCTGCTTCAAATGAAAACTTCAACTCTACGAAGCGTTGTTGAATGCATACCCTCCAACTGGGCTTCCCTGACATCACGACACGGTACTTCGGAGACTTCGAATTTACACTCTTCCCCAAGAAATCATACACTACTCGATTGGGCCTCGAAGTTTTTTGGTGATTTCCGGTTGAAATTCGACTGTGGACTAGAAAGAAACTGTGAAACATTCAAAAAGATTCAAGAACGACAGGTGACAATCCATAAATTCAGCTTTCTGCGTCTCTCAATTCTCCACACTTTTGGACACACATTGGTCAGATATGGCTCAAAGTTATTGGATCCACAAAATGCATCTATCAATAATCAATATGATAAATTTTGACTGTGATTTTTGGACCCTATTTTGACTCATAGCCACATCTTCAAGTGTTTTGGTAAAACTCAGGACTGCACAAGTGCATCAAAACATCCTGGCCAGCCACAAGAAAGCTTGCAACCTGTGATCCCTTTTAAGATGCTTGCACCTTGACCAGAAGAAGATCTTCTTCCGGTAAGTTCTCGGAAACCTCATAACTGCTGGAAATCATTGCACTTTTGTTGGAGAAGAAAAGAAAAAAACACAAGTGCCAGTATCACACAAACTGCTGCCTTCATTGTTCTACACTCAGAGCCAGACATCACCACACATGAACTGGGCACTCCGCAGCCTTCAAAGCAATTGCCACTTCAGATCCCAAATTGTAATGAACTACACAATTTGAGTTGCAAACCCATGGGAACTCAACATTTTTTCATCCTGCCACGATTCTGAAGGAATTGCACCTAGTTTCGAGAAAATGCTCATCCTACAAAAAGGTTCTGCTGGATCTAGACAACATTCAGGACAGCTCTACTTCTCCTTCCTTTTCTACTATCACCAGCAGAATTTCATCGCTCTTTGTTCTCCTGGAAGTATCTGGTGTTCTCCTCGACCACATACGGTACCACATCAACCCCAATGTATTGCCTCGACAAAAAGCGGCCGCCCAAAAACTGCCCAAAACAACACCATTTTTTTCCCCTCTGTTTTCCCCTTTTTTGTGCTGCTGTTGCACGTCCCCAAGAATTTCACATCTGGCTATGCCCCCAACACATTCTGCTAATTCATAAAGCGCTGATAGCCAGACGGCCAATGTCCACAGCCTCACAGCAAAAGGTGTCAACGTGTCCATCGAAGAGCATAGTCTCTACAACTTTTTCGGAGGGGTTGATATAGTGGTTGATATATCTCCTCCTTTAATATCAAAAAAATTGAATTCCCATCATTTTAATGGTGATGTTGAAAACCCCCCAAAAAAAAGGAAAACTTTTATAGCAAACCCCGTTTTTCGCACGTTTTTGGTTGGAAGGCTTCCGCACCAGCATCGACCACAGAGTTGATACCATGTTCCTGAAGAAAACCTTCAAGAAAATTTCGAAACCTCAGATGTTGGCCATTTGTTTTTGGCTAATCCAAATCAAGAATTCATATCAGAATCATATGAAAATCAATAGGTATGCATTTACATTTCCAAATTGGGTTTGACTACTGTCTATGGAAATACAAGAGATCCAAACCTCATCCCAAGGTACTTCCAGTCTTTTTCTCTCTGCCAAGAAACTCTCTTGTTGTTTCTTCCTGAGAGCCCAAACCAGAAAGTGCCTCTCCATCCCATTCCTCCAAAGTTCTTCAAGAAAATGCTGTTGAAAAAGGCTGCAAAATGAAGCCTTTCAAACAAAACCAAAAAAATGACAAGTTCAAAAAATTGACTTTTTCGACTTGACATCCTTCAACTTTGGAAGAGACAGATTTGTTGATGATTTTTTGGGAAATCTCCATCCCTGTCCTCCCGTGCATAGATTCGGGAGAAGTTGGCCTGGGAAATGTTCGAAGTAGCTTTCCACACGTCTCACCAGCCTTTGATGCCCCCGTCACTCCATCTGGGATCACCTAACAAACTTGGATGCAATGTTTTTTCTAATAGTTTGCTGCCACACATGTTGAGCCAACGCCTCAACCTCGGAATCATCGGCAGCATCTTTGGCTGCCTTCAGAAGCTGAAAAATCACAAGCTGCCACTGTAATTATCATTGATCATATCTCCATCCACTATCGATTATTCAAAATCACCAACCATCAAAATCACCGTCCATTTTTCAAAATCATCAATCAATTTTCGCCATTTCAAAAAAAACATCTCCCCCAACATCTTTTCCCGTTCAAACACAAACTCCAACCAAAAAAAGATGGGTCCGTTTTCTACTCACCAAAACAGTTTGTTCATTTCAAGCAGTTATCCGATGGAAACCAAACACCTCTGGTTGTAATACCTGTCACCCATCTCATTTGGACGTTTCTGGAGCAATACGACTTAAGATGCCAATGACGAAGAAGTTGAGAAGCAATATGAAAGGCCATTCATATCTTCAACGCTTCCCTTTGTTCATCGTACCAGGTATTTTATGGAAAACCACAAGGATTTGACCTTCAAACTGATTCAACGTATGGCAGAACAGTTTTACGACTTGTTCCATACTGGTTTTACCATTGAAGATCAACAGTGTCATGCTGCCTGCATCGGTTCGAAAGGAGAATTAAATTGGTTTTCTGCAATTTGTAATCTGACAAGGGGATACGAGATGAAGAGCACAAACAGGAACGTGCCCTGCTGCCACTATTGTATGTTCTTGGGGCCAGGCCTCCCTGCTGAAGACATTACCTCCCAACCAGCCTGGCTTCGGACGATGTTTCAGCAGCGGCCATGGAGCTTGGTCGAACCTCCAGCGCAGTATGCCATCCCTTCTGATAGTACCAAACCGGAGAGTCTTTATCTTCATGACATCTTTAACACTATTCGTCTAGGTGTATTTAGAGACTTCATTGGGTCTATTCTTTTTGATTCGGTGGCGGCTCTATGGGGGTGATGGTACGGTGGATGTAAAACTGGAGCGAGTGCATGGGCACTTCAAGCTGTGGCTTTCATCTAAAGGGAGGTCTGCCTCCCTTCGGTCATTTACGTCGCGGCTATTCATGTACAAGAACAAACGAAGTTTTCCATGGATCAATGGATCAATTGCAAAGGTTCAGACTGCACTTTGATCAAAGGTTTCTGGATTTCTTATGGAATGTCAAGATTCAGAACAACGACGGGTGTTGAGCATTGTACTGGCTTGGCTTGGTGTCAAGTTTTTTGACTTGATGTCTTGATGTACCCACATGAGATTTGGTTGGACCCCAAATACGGCGCTACCCTTTACGAATTGGTATCGTCTTTCACCAATGGGTATGGTCTTTTGGCAGCCTATGCGATGGAGAGTCAACAATGCCTATACGCGATCAAACCCAAGATGCATTTTTACCCTCACATTCTCTTAGACATCAAACAACAGCTAGACAACAAGTGCATCGCAATATTGAGCCCGGTGATTTTTGACTGTCAACAGGACGAAGACCAAATAGGTCGCTTGTGTAAACTAAGTCGACAAGTGGATAGTCGTGTCTTGATGAGGAGAACTCTTGAGTTCTATTTGGTAACGTCGTCTATCCTTTGTCGCCGCCATCTAAAAAGATGCCGCTGAGGTCCCCACTGCCGAGCCACACCAGTTGGTTCCAATGCATAGTTGTTTTATGCTGTCTTGTCGGTATTTAGCTGACATTCTTGCGATTCAATGATTGAAGATTTCTTCATTTGAAGAAGATCGTCCAATACTGCGTTGCATGAGTGAATTTGAATGAAACATTAAATCTTTGTTGGTTCGGGACCCAAAAAGGTGCAGAACGGCGAACCAAAATCCAGCCAAACGACCAAAGAAACATGTGTTTCAGTTGCGAGCGATCTTTCGGTGGTCCCGGAGGATCCAGGTATAACTCTTGATTTCATGGAACATTCAGACATAGTCTTTAGACAAGGCACAGGCATTTGCCACACACTGATTGCAATAGGTGACAAGTTCCGTCTTCAATCTTTTTTCTGTCCGCATGCTCCTTACGAATCAGCTCGAGACAAAGCTGCGAGCATGTGCAGACTGTTGCTGCAAGGTGAGACTTGTGCACGGAACAAAGTGGTCTTGTAGCCATCAAGATAGAACATGATATAAATCTATAACCCATCTTTTGTAGAAAACCTCGCAGCCATCATAAGGCATGAAAATGTGTGGGTTCTTTGTGAGTTCTTGGTTGGCCATGTTGGCCCCAAATTCGTGATCGTGGCCTGCATGGCTAGATTTGCACAAACTTCCAGTGGCCTTTTCAGAATCCAATATCTTCAATATATGTATGTATATATATGCATACACATATATAGTTGCAGGTGATGCAAAAAAATATCTGAACATATCATGCAAGTATCTGTCCATGATCTGTCCACGCATATCTGCTACACTTACACCATCTCCAGTCTTTCACCTGTATATATTTCGAAAGGCAATCTGATAACTTTGCGCAAGTCTAACTGTCACTTCTGACCCCCACTTGTTCATCATTTCGATCGTGGGGGAAACCTTAGGTGCAAGGACAATCTCAAAAAACAATGTATGAATATGATTGAACATGTATGTTTGAATGTGGATTTTGAATTTTGAAATGTGAAATTCATTTTGTGCCCGCTGAGCTGTCCACTCCCTCCTCAGCAAGGGATCTGGTGCACCAATCCGGTTCGAGGCGCTTCTTTCCTGTGTTTGGGCTTAACATCCCTTAACGGCCTAGAGATACACAGTAAAGAGTTGTAAAGAGTTGTAAACACTTACAGTATCAACTGGCAGAAAAAGCGCAAGAGCTTTGTGTTAAATTGACTGTCAGACTGCTTCATGCCACGGAAATCCACGTGTCCTCTTCAAAATCCGACACAAGAACCGCCAACGCAAAACCAGCTGATGCCACCACCTGATGCATCTTCAAGGACGGGCCCTTAGATAAGTATGTTCCTGCAACATTTCCTCTGGTGTAGCTGTTACTTTACATACCCCGGGGTTAATGCCGATTTGGCTGAGGTGCTTATTGCCTTGGTCTGTTCCTCAATCCTTCCAGTCCTGATCAATTAAGATAGAATCATAGCCTATGAACTTGAAGTTGCAAAACTAACTCGGAAAACTAGTCACCCATGATGATTGCTTAGGTCCTTTTATTGATTTGGTCAGAAGACCTAATGGTTCCCAACCCTGAGTGTGACTGCTTCGATGTCTTTAGCGGAAAGGCTGCTATATGGAATGCATGGTACTACCCCCAGTTGGACAACTTTTATCTAGTAGCATTTTTTCAACATGATGTACCGTGCTACATATGTACATGTGCAGTATATAGATACCAATTCATCACCCATTCCTGAACCATCATCCCAGGCAAGAGGGTGGGTATAGAAGTGCGTGCTATGACCGGGACTACAACAAGAAGACTATGGATTTCTTGCAGCCAGCTGGTTTCCTGTTAATGGGCCGCAACTGGATATTCCACCTATCATCTTTTGATATCTTTTGTGAATATCTTGGGTTTACCAAATAGCTGGGAAATGAAAAGGGCCGTAGTAAGTGTGGCAAAAATAAAAAGTACGTAATTGATTTCTCTGGATGAGTCAATTCGATGAGTATGTTGTGGCTTTCACCGTCCACTTTATTTGGCACTTGTACTTTATCTAAATTGATCGATATATCTAAAATTTCAATCTGAAGCAATCACCGGCCCTCTTCAGGCTGGCCTTGTGGGTCATCGTTGGAATGCCTCCAGGATCAATATGCACAATCGGGTGTGATTGCAGCTCCTGGACAGTGCCGGCAAGGGGAACATCAATTCGCAACTTCATGAACTCCAATGGTAATGTCTTTCTGGATTGGGTCAGAAGGTCAAATTGTATGGCATCAAGGAGTCCTAATTTTGCTTCGCAAGATTTATGTTTTTCTTCTTGCTATGTAGGGTGGTTTATAGCAATTTTTTCTTGAACCATATTTTGTGTGAATCATCGATATAGAGCTGAGGACTTCTTTATTGTGCCTACTGGCAAGTGCAGTGAATTGTATCTGGGTAGTGGAGCAACCTCAGAATTCCCTCCTACCAAGATGGAAACGTTTTGAATGGATGATGAACCACGTATGTTTTGCACCTAGGCAGCATATCTTTTTCACAAAACCATATGAATGGCACAAAGCCTTACCTGAGCTTATAGACTAGCATATGTGGATGAAGTGTTTTTTGTTTGTTGGCCAGCGGCCACTCTGCAGGTATACAAAGCTGAATTCTGGATGATGTTGCACGGTGGCCCCAGCGCAAAGCGGACGTGGCTGTGGTCAAATATGCCTGAGATTGTTACACTTGATTTGGGCCCCCTCCGTAAAGAAGTTCGAGAACAAAACACTACTGCAGATACTGTCCGAAAATATCATGATTCCAAAGGCCGCCCTCGATTCGTAGGGACAAAGGCTTTATCTGAGTCCCAGAAACTTGGCAGTTACTTGTACTTGTGCTAGCTTGTTCAAAAAAAACGTATCATGTATGATATACCAACTCGATCATCCCTTTCCGTCCCAGGAGTTATCCGGTACAATTCGGAACGAACCTGCTCAAGGCTTATGAGGCTCACATAGCCAGGTGTCCTGTTTGTCGTGATCTCAGATTCAAGCCGCAGATTCACAAAGGTATGGCTGAAGTGGAGCAGTTTGATCGTTTACCTTTGGGAGATTGTTGGGAAGAAGCTAACCTTCTTGAAGTGGTCACCTATTTGATGACATCTTCAAAATGCAGGTATGGGTGTTGATGTAGCAGTGGATGTGTGGTATCTATATTTTAAATTTGCAACATTCGATCAAACAACATGCTATCTGATGTATGGTGCCCTGGAGGATTCCCTGCATTTGGAAACCTGCTATGAACCGATTCTACCAAGAGCTACAGGATCATGCGCCTTAGTCATAATATAACTTCCATGATGTATCATCTACAAAATTGATATACCCTGGAATCCTTTCCCTATAGCTGTAGCGAACTTACTGCTGTCCAATTCCAAGGTGCTGGGCGACCGTGAGCTGACCAATGAGCTCATTAATTTGCAGAGGACTGAAGGCTCATAGTTCTAGGCCTTTTCCCGTGCACAAAGGCTCGGGGTTCCAAGCTGTGGTTGTTAGTGCAGCTAAGCTACCCTTTTGAGATCTTTATGCAATAAATTCGCTGCTCACCCATTTTGAAATGGCTTTTGTGGAAATCGATGCTATCACCCATGTTTTTGTAAAAATTGATGTCACGTTTTGGGTGCGCACAACGGGCGCAATTTCGTGCAAACGGGCGCAATTACGTGCAAACGGGCGCAAATCAAAAAAGTGTACTTTTTGGAATTTTCAAGTTCTTTTTTTTTCACCACTTAACAGGTCCAGTAGCTGTTGAATTGCAACTAATTGGATTTTGACGATAGTTTCGCAAGATCAATCGATATGAACCTCATCAACCAGAGCATTTTGGGCTTCCAGCTTTGATTGTACTATGACATCCCGTCTTCATTCTGCGAATACATTGATGGACGGTATGAACCAAGTTACCGATGCCACTTCTTCCCGTAAAAGGGAATTGGAAGCAATGATGGCAGTCCCTTATCTAAAAATGATGGGAAATTCTTTGGTAGCTTATGCATGGGGGTCCCGTAGCTAGATGGTATATGTCCTCCTTTCACTTTCCTGAGGCTCGCGAGGAGCGAGTGGATGCCCTTCGCCGTAGGCTGAGTAACGTGGCTTCGACCGATGTCCCAGCCCGAACTGTCCCTGGAGTCTTGCCAAATTAGATCTGATATTGTGTCAATTGGGAAGTGTTTGATCATTTGGAATGTTAACGGTTAAGTAGTTAATTGGTCACTTGTTGCATATTGAACTGAGGAGCCCCTTTCGTTGCTGAAAATTCGGGGGCATTCTGTGCGGGTAACCCTGAAGCCCGGCCTGAGACTCTTAATTCTACTGCCCCTCCACCCTTACCAGTGGAACCAGTCCATGATTCCCAGATTCCAGAAACCATCCCAGCTACACTTGTGAATGGAACATCCTTGGAAACCTTGCCACACCACCCGACTGTTCCTGTTACCCCATCACCATTCCGTGGGGCATCTATGGATTCCCTAGCTTATACACCGGTGGTTGCAACTCAACCTGCCGCCACACAACCACCGGCACCAACAGCACCACCGGCACCGGAGTCCTTCACCAAACAGAAGGAGCCTGTTCCTGCCACAGTTGCCGAGTCGGAGGTTTGTGATGAGTCAGCTTCAGTAGCCCAAAATGATGGAACACCCAGGGATCCAAACTATTGGAGGCCAGTTCTATTATATGTTTTTGTGATACCCATTTGTCTTACCTCTGCATGATTTCCAGTAGTGGTTCGATTTGTGCGAGGCTTTACAGGTATTTCAAGCCCAAGGGTGGCAAAGTGAAGTGTACCCCAGAATCGCTCAAACTATGGAAGACCAAGGAAGGTCGTCTTTTACTTAGTTTCTCCTTGCTTTTTGTCCATTGCTTCCCCTTCCAAAGTCTGCTCAGGGCGGCTCTCCTAGGCCAAGAACTCAGCAAGATGTTTGCCGCCCATGGAAGCTTCGAGACCTTAGAGATTCAAGTCAAGAAGCGACATCTCAAGTCAGTTGAGAAATCCAAGTTGGGAGGATGGTACACGAAGCAATACTTGGAATCAAAAGAAGGATGGACAAAGTCAGGGTCTTATATTGGGAGATCATATGCTAGCATATCCTACAAAGTTTGAAATCTATGATATCATACAACAAAATTTATATGATATATATCGTGCGCAAATTCCCAGCCACTGTAGGTCCATGGTTGCAAAAGCAGTTGCTTGGGCAAAAGAGGCCAAGAAGCTTCGGACCAGTCCGGTCCATGGTGAGGAAGAACTATATCTGATTTTGTCAGAAACAATCCAATCCAAAGAGCGTGAAGAAGAGGAGGTAAATCAACAAGGTGGTATTGAAGTTGAGGTGGGGGTATTTGTTAATTCCATTGGTGCTAACTGCTGCTAAGATAAGGTTACATGAATTCTACTCAGCCAATTCCCCCTTCCCCAGGATGAGGCAGGCACTCTGATCACTTCAGATCTGCCAGACTTTGATGCCAATGATCAACTGCTGGCTTCTGGGGCAAGCAGCAGCAACACCCCAGCACCTGCCAACAATGCTGTGGGAAACACTAGTGGGGTCATGTCCTTTAAGCGAGGGCCTCAACACCTGTGACCTTGATCAGTCTTGTTGGTAAATATATCATTATGTTTTGTTGTTCACTTTGTTTTCCAGTATGTGAATTTAGAACTTAGGATGACTTTCCCGACTGTGACTGCCAACAGCTCACCGCTCTCCATTCTACCCCAATTTGTGGAAGTCCTTGGCAAAAAGATTGACAAGATCCAAGCTGAGATGGACCGAATTTGTTTCTTTTTATACATCCATGTGAAAGGTGTTGTGAATAAACCCCATTAAGAAAGGTTTTCTTGCTGCCACCATGCAGGACCGCCTGAGCTCCATCGGATCTTCTGCCAGTTCTACGTCCTTTGGTCAGCAACTTGCGTGTTGTGTGGCTTGGTGGGGGTTGGTCTTGGGAGCCCCTCACAAAAACCTGGTTTCTTGAGACTTATCCTTTAGAACTTTTTCTCATATTCAG
>OMLO01003860.1_pt1 | contig 12423 bp, 6 predicted proteins | sample 1674811 | NCBI WGS metagenome assembly OMLO01 (sample SAMN06265003, study PRJEB25207) | coral metagenome | isolation source: Coral host | place: Mexico:La Bocana,Puerto Morelos, Mexico | collected 2008-11-13
CCCGCTTATAGAATGATCTACAGGTAGAAAACTACCCTAGTCATGTATCCTTCCCCTCCCCGAATAAAAGCTCATCTCAACTTTTTCTTGCTTCCTCCATGTCATCACATAATAGAGAGAGGGAGAGAGAGTGAGGCGCACTGCAAGTTTATATTTTTCTCTTATAAGAAGTTAATTGGTTTTAAAATGTTTGTCGCTTACTCAAAACTGAAGACACCACTTTCGTTTCCTCTTTAATACTGAGTTTACCGATTTTATGAATCACGAAATACTTCAGAAGACATTTTACTCGGGTAAACTTTTATTTTAATCCTGAGGCGCACTCTTTGAACATATGATTGAAGTTATAACTCTGCTTAATGATTTTGAAACATGAGGTGAACTGCGTCGCTGATTATATCTCTGTTCTTAATTTGTTGAACTTTTTATAACATCGGGAAATGAAAGAAAAAACCCGCATGTTTTTTCTCAACCAGCAGCTAAACTTCTAAATGTCTTTCGATTAAATTTACAGTACGTACACCAATGCAGCCCTTGATAAAGCTACAATCTGTAGCCCAAACAATACTTCTATTAGGTTTCAATAGCTTAACCGCAGGTTTCTTCTGAAATGCAGCTATAATTATTTTATACACAATTGTATTCACGAATCAAAATTTTATCTAAAGTAAATGTGAAGAAAGTAAATATGAAGAAAGTCACTTATTACTTTGTCGCTGTACTATTCAATTGAGATTCTGGTATACCAAAGATAACAGACTTGTCTCTATTTAGACTTGACAGTTAAGTATTTTTCAAGAAATACTTGTTAAGTCATGCTTATATTCCTCAACAATACAGGCAAAGCTCATTTTACTCTACATGATCAGAGAAGGGTTATTACCACGATTACGCTACTTTTCATTAATGTCATCAGAGCTCAGGAAGTTTTTTTTGCTGTATATTGTTACTTATTAGTCACGTATGAAGGCCGCCGTAACGATTATTAGAAAAACATCAATATAAACCTTTTCTGATAATCAGTACTGAGAATTTCACGGCTTTCAAGGCTTTAAAGTGATTATATAGCTCCGCTGGTGAGGACTGCTAGCAATTTTCGATAATGCATCTAAATACAACTTTGATAAATAATTAAGAACAAGTCAAGGTGAAAAAGCTTGTGTTTCCCATTACAGGGAGGATCAATATTGCTAAATAATTACCCTAAAATACTGATCCATTTCACAGTTCATGGATAGTATAATTTCGTGTAGAAATGGTATATCTAGAATCAAGGATTTTAAAAATATTAAATTATTTTGTTTTCTTATTAACTAGATAGAAAAAATGAGTTTGACTCTGGTTGACCGTTACTTAAGTGCTCTTTTAAGTGCTCTGGACAAGGGGTAATCATATCAGTCGCCTCTGGGCCTCAAATGCATTTAAATTTCAATGACCCCAAACCTTTTCATTCCGGCAAAGTTTGTTTGCAAACCGTCATCAATTTTGAAACGGAAGACCTTGTAGATGTAATTACCCGACCCACTTAATAGTTCTTTGGGGTTTGCCCTTAGTTGACTGACAAATGAAATTGTTTGCTGTTATATTCTCCTTTTCAATTATTTTTTTTCAACGGAATTAGTAATAGATGCGCTAAATTATTCATGTTATTATGCCCTTGTTAGAAACAAGGCACACAAATTTTCTAGTATTCAATTTAAATATAGAATTCTGATTTAATGGCCCTAACACATAAATATTTCATGCAGTTTCAAGTTCAAAAGCACTGGGAGCATACTCAAGGTAAATGCATCGATTCAAAAGTTCATATATATATCACTGTTTGGTCTCCCCTTAAAGTCATTACAAGACGGTAACTGTGTGACTGACACAAGGACACTGACTTTAAGCTGTTCAGTCGAAGAAAGTTCTCCCGTTAAAGATAACACTCCTTCGACTTTGGTCACCAGTTAGCCATTTTCTTGGCCTGTCGAGTCTACATCAATTGATGTAAGTAGCTTCTTTCGTTTTTTTTAATATCCTCAAATCCAATGAAAGTCTTTCTATTGTCTTTTTTTCTTATGAGATGGAGGGGAATTTATAGCTCAGTACTCAGTACTCGACCAGATTGTTTACATGTATGAAACAGGGCTTCATGGCATTAGTCGTACACGAGCATTGAGAATAGCATTCACAACCAGAACTCTTTCTCATGTGGCCAAAATCTCCCTACGATTATACGATTAACACGCATGATGCGATTTTGAATCATTTTACACACCAGACGCTATAGAAAAGAATTTATTCGTTTTCTCTCTCTGCCACCATTGGAAGTATAAAATAACAGAGTGATGAGCGACGAGAAAACGGGAAAAGGAAACAATTGCCTCAGCCGTGTCAGAGGACTTATTATAATTAAAATGTCCAAATATTCTGTTCAGTCATTAATGTGTGTTAGGCTTCTACTTGAAACAATTGACAATTTTACTCGCAGTTTGAAGGCTTCGCTTGTGATCTAACCTAAGTGTAATTGGATATCCTCATATTTGCTTTATAACAACACGCAAACAACGCCAGAGGGTTCCTATCTGCAAACTAGAAGATAATTACCCTAGACACATGATTTGCAATGAATTCGTATTTGGAATGATTTTTTCTAGGAAATATATAGACTCTGGTTGATTCCGTTATTCTTCAAACTAATCCACTTTGTTAAAATCGAGCATAGCTCTAGTGAGGCGAAAAGGAAAAAAGTACGAGAGAAGGTCGTTAAGTTAGTTTATGAGAGCATTTCGCGGAGTCAAAACATTAGTATAAAAACAATTTGGGTAAACTAAGGCTGTTAAAGCTATGCTAACTAAGCGTTTTGAGTCATGGAATTTTTTATAAACTCAAGAATCTCGAGATAAGAGTCGTTTACATGCCAATAAAAGGATTTCTCACAAACACAGACTGTGCAGTGCCTTTGCAACCTTCATTTACAGTTTGGTATGGAAGGATGGGGTGTTATGTGTCGTGATGGTATCTGACCTGTCTTCGTGTTAATGTTTGATTTAAACTAGCACTTGGAGAGCAAAATTGAAAAATTGAAAAGATCCCCTGCTGAGATGTTTGTGATATTTAACTCTTCCCCGAGGATATTGCCTATAGTTTGCCAGCTGAGAATCTTGTAATCTGAGAATCCAAGAGAGTTAAGTATAACCGCGAATAATTAACTATTCGCGTTGTCTAATATGGGTTAACTTGGTCACTAACATGAACGGCTTCCGCAGTATACATAATCATTACGGCTGACTTAAATCAAAGCCTGGTTTAGACCCAATCAGAGACGCTTTGTTCGTCAAGACCTCTGGAGCAAAATATGATCTAAGTCGGAGGCAAAGAAAACTGAACGTACCGTGGTAAGTAAGTATTACGATTGCGTTCTTAGAAACTGATGATCAGGCAGTGCTAATGGTATAATTATCCAGGCCTAAGTAAGCGTCAAAATTCGTAATTATAGGCTTCCTTAGTCTCGAGCAGTAAGCCTAAAAATTTTTTATTATATAAATTCTAGGGTTACTTACATGTACTGAGGAGACTTTTATAACAAACATGGAATCTACATTTGATATCAGTAGCTTACTGGGTAATCCAAATGGTACAAATATAGGACGTGCAAAATGCCCCACTTTCTTGCTTTTGTTTTCATATATTTTTATATACTTGTTCATATCGTATTTTTTCCTTCTTTAAAAGGGTCTGATGGCTAAGATAAATCAAATGTTACGATAATAGTAAGTGAACAAATTGATGGGCAAAACTATCGGAAATCATTTGTGGTAACACTGTTCTTTAAACATCAGGATTACAGAAATATATATTCGTGGTGTATTTTCAAAGATCGACTATCATTATTTCTTGAAACGTATTATAATCTGCAAGGAAAATACTTCATTTGAAATTTGGTTTAATAAAAGAGGACTATTGTTTCGGTGAATAGTCGATTGTGGGAGATCTTACGTTTTTGCAGACACGCTCTAAAAATTAAATAGTCATAACATTGGTTTGCGCAAGAACAAGAAATCTTCAATTACTCTGATCTAATTTTTGATTTTTTTCCACTTCTTTGGATGCGTTGTAATAAGTTCTCAATGAAAGTTAAATGGGGATTTAACTCTAAACGATGCTATGCGAACTTGTGTGAAAATGTCCGTCCGTTTCAGTGGTCAGTTAAATGGCCACCTGTCGTCAAACGTTACTCTTCAGTTACTGACTGAAATTATGTTTTGATTTTCATATGTCCCACTGTTTTTCCAATTATTCCACTGCTTTATATTCAGGCCACTGGTCAAAAGCATGGATTTGTAATAAGTATGAAGTTTAAAGTTAATTGCTGAATTGTTTTATTCCCCATCAGACGTATTAAACTTTGAAACAATGTGCATAATAGAAAGGACTATCTTAGAATCTTCGATCGTTAGTATTTAGTTATCAGTGAAGCGTTGTTTACGAACTCTTTAGATAGCACTAAATTTTAATTTAATCACTTTTGACGGCTATATCCTAAAACCCACATCTCGATATATATATGAAAACTGATCCCTCCGTTTTCCGATAAGCCGAGCTTGCTTATGTGTTTCCTCAATGCTCACGATGAATTCGAATGACAGTCAACAGACACCATTGTAAGGCATTAAAAGTAACACGCTACTTATAATTAAACATCCAATGACGAAACTCAAGTATTCAAATAATAACTCTGCTTTACATCTATTTTAGGATTGTAATTAATAACGGAAAGCAATTTGGCTTGTTGTGCGTTTCAATGATGGTAAAAAACAATCCATCGAAAGTGACTGAGTTGGTTTAGGTGCAAAGCTGCGATGAAACTGAAAGGAATCGTATAAACTCCAGCGAAGAGGAAAATGCTGCTGGTATTCCCCATCGAGTCTGGAAGCAGGATTATCGGTTAGCTGTATCCATTAGATCTTCATCTCTTTGGAGGTTTCTAATATAAACCACATTGTAACTGTTCTGTTTATTTACTATGACTTTTACGTTCTTCCTTCTTTTAAGCTAATCTCAGTAACAATTTATTTCGCTTGTAAGTAGGCAACTGCACAGTATTGCAATCGGATTTTAGACCGGTAGATTCGTGTGAGCATATTTATATATCTCTATACATTGTTAAACGAAAACCGAGCTTTCTCATCGATGAAATAGTTAGCATGGTTTCACTTGACATGTTAACAGACTGAGTTTGGTTTTTGTTTACAAATCAATTCTCGAGCACACACTTCTTAGTTTATAACATTCAAGAAACGAAGGTCAAAATCTCGGGAAATAATCATAATAGACCTCCAAGAAAAAGAAATGCATCACATTATAGACAACGACTCGCACGCAGGTGCTACCGAATTTTGGCGACAACAGGAGCTTGTTAAGTAGTCCGTTTGAGGCTGACTATTGCATCATTTTAAGCTGGTAAAACCCAAACAAGATTATCAGAAAAATATTTAAAATAAGAAATTTGGTCGGTTCTGCTTTGCGTTGTCTATCGACGGACGTTTAGAAATAAAAAGTCGCAAACACAGCAGTGGAGCTGAAAATTGAATCTTATTTACATAAATGTGTTTCGCTTTTGTAATTACCCTTCAAGATTTCATTTTGGCAAAGTGTCATGTTTATGGTTGCCATTGGAATGTAGACCCCTTATTCAAGCAGGTAAATGATCAAAAAATTCCAAAAGGTATTTATGTTTTGCCAAATGTGGAGATATAAGAAAAATATATCGAAAGTAAGCTTTTAACTGCGGAGCAATCGTTCGCTTCTAGACACCTCCTGGTGAAATAACAAAACCATAGAAACAATTCTTCGTTACAAAGCGTTTTCACACTGTAACACGAATTATACCTACTTAAATTAAGGAAAGCAATGGAAAAGGGTTTCGCTAAAAAATAGATATGGAAAAGTCATGAAATTCCGCTCCGGCTAACAAATTACTCATGTTTCGTCTATCTAAAGAAGATATTGTCATATTAAAAGGCACAGAACGTGCGAAAGAAATACTGAGGTTTATCTGGTTCGTTAGGATATAAATTTGTCGTATATTGCAATGTCAGTGTACTAGTTGGATAATACCACCGTTCTGATTAACAAATAAAATAGGTTTTTATGTTTATAACGGACATTAACTGATCCTAAATAAGAGCACAATGAATTTATGAGATGTTGTTGTTGCTTAGATATTTCGAGGATTTCATGGTTACACTACAGATTTTTAGGTTACAGTCAAAAAGTGTTTGTTAACAAGGGTTATTTACATGCCGGTGATGATTGATCACAGTTATGTACACAACTTAAGCAGTTGCGAAAATATAACGCCTGTAAAAAATTCAAGGCTTGAACGTGGTAAAAAAGTGATAAAACAATACACGCTTGATAGACCCTGAAAAATGCAATATCTGTGACACTTTCGGAGACTGAGATATCATGGTAGATTTTTAAAAGCAAAAGCATTGGCTAAGAATATATACAGCAAAAAGAAAACGTATATGACACTTCAATTTCACAAAACTTGAAGCTGGATGGCAAAGCTTTTTTGAACGAATCTTGCTTTGGAAGGGTATGATTTATGTCTGGCTAGCCGGGAGCTTAAAACCGAACCTTTCAACTAACTGTTGTCGGATGTTATATTTATTTATCAGCGTCTATATCTCTACCAACAAATTTTGAAACACACTTTCATGATGGCATGAGCAGAAAGGATTTCAATTCACTGCCCAAGATAAGGTGTTTGTATAACTTAGCGGTCAGCTGTAGCCAAGTTCGCCACAAGCAGCTGAAAACATATCACTGGACGATAATGAAATCAATGTGGCATCATCTGTATTCTGAATTGGGTTTATTTATATTGCACGTATCTGGTGGTTGACAATGCATTGATCTTTAACATCCAGAATAAAATCCCAAGCACCATACGAAACTAGCTAATACTTAAGGAACTTTAAGGTCCTGTAACGGCTTGTGCATATGTTTTTGAACCAATTATCATTAGGTTTCTTTAGAGTGGTTATTAAAATGAATAAACAATATGTGTTTTTGTCCAATATTCATCGTGAAAGGGTAGACTGTAATTGTGTCAATAACCCCGCAAGGGTTAATTAACTTGTTTGACTTGTATTTAGATTTATGAATGTGATCGGCATCATATTCGAGAAACAACTTGATATTCATTCTTTTTTGTTTCTTATAGTGGCTTGAGAAGCACAGGTAGTCATGCCTGCACAGCTGTATGTTGGACTTCTCCTCTGTCTTCAAATAACCACATTCCTAAGGTGAATAGTTTTATGTTGAATTCAAGCTATTTATATGCTACCCAAATTACACCCCAGACTTGTTTCTCGCTGGCCGTAATCTGGTCCTAACTGATTTTATGGACAACTTCAATAACTACAATAACTTCTAATACGCCGAGTAAATTGTAAATCTAAGTTGTCTTGTCATGATGAATGCAAGAATGCGTACCATGATTATAAACGTCCGACTAATTGCACAGTTGGCCCATAGCATGACAGCGTAACTATTAACACACCGCAGCTTATTGTGCAATCGTTACGCTAGTTTCAGTAATAATAAAGGACTGGACACTATTTTGCAGACAACCATTACTTCTATCACAGATTATACAAGCTAAGGATCCCACTCTTCACGAAATCACTACTGTATGTAAATAATTGTCGAAGGAGGAAAATGGTGCGCATAGCTAATAAGGCATAGTTTAACAGGAGTCTGTAAAAACAAAGTTGTATGTCCCATTATTTGGATAGATGCCGCAATAACATGCTTTAGGCTATTCAAAACTGAACTGAACCTTTTGTCCTCTACTATAATTGATCGAACAATGCCTGGAGAATTGGTCGTTTGTTATTTAGACTTTACTTAGGTTTTTTCTTTATCTAGTGAGAGTGAGTCTTTATCGATGTTTATAGCTCCTCTCCAATTTGAAACAAATTGCCGCCAGGGAAATCATGAAACATTAAGAAAGCTTTTGGAGTAGTTTCATTCAAAATTTACTGGTCAAAGCCAGGGTACAAACAATAATAGAAGCAAATTAGTAACGGTTTTGTTGCTGCAAATATCATTAAAAAATATATAATTCAGGAGCAAGGAAGAAAGAAAGTGCGGAAACCAGAACAGTAACAACAGTGAGTTTAATCACCAGTTTATCTTAAATCATTTGTTGTGTTAATGTGCAACAATGCATGTAGCATAATAGTATGTGTGAAGAACGTAAAAGCGACCCATTTTGCATATCGCCACTACGTATATATCAGCATGTTAGTTACAGAATATTGTGCATTTTGCTTTGATGTTTATCTTAAGTTGTATTGTGAAATGTGTAATAATATTTATGTTCATGGTCTTACATCATCTCCTCGAGTCCAGTTCTTGTGCTATCTGCTGTCCACTCCAGTCGGCGACATCTACAGCATAACTGTAAGTACATTTCTATTTGTGCTATTAACTTTCAACATTATTTCTGTTATTTATTTCAGTCACAGTTTTGTAGTAAGAAATACAACAAAGTTGGAGCAAAATTCAACTAAAACCGTCACACCACCAACCAACGAGACAGCGGACATTTTGAAGTCTTTTCTTAGCACCCAGTAAGTTTTCATCTAAACAGGCAGACGATCTAATTAAAATATGTAGTTCAGTTCTTTGTTCTGTCTTTGTTTTTTGTTTTTTTCATTTTTCAATTGAGAGGTTTTTAAAATAAATTTGGTAAAATTTTTCTAATTACCTATTTATTCTCGAAGTTCCATTTGTATCTTTTATGTGGTGATCGAAAATCGAGTAGAGCCCTTACAAGTCAACTAAAATTTCGAAAATTTCGAAACAGGAACAAATGTCAGAAATTTCTCGTGTTGAATTTTTGAAAAGCAAACCATTCAACCGAAAATTTCAGGAAGCAAGTCAAATGGAACTTCCATTTCCGGTACGAAGTTTTCGAAAAATTTCGGTATACCTATGCCAGGTTGTCTTCGTTTACGGGAACTCCGAAAAATGCTTTTCCATTCGATACTGGAAGTTTCCGAAAATTCAAACCGAAAATGTCATCGAATGGAAAGTGTATGTAGTTTTTTTCCCACAACATTTGTCAAGGTAACTAGTTTAGTACTATCAGTCTGTAAGGCGGCCTTCACCAGATTAAGTTGCTATTTCCTTCTAAATCTATATCTCCATGCCAGCTAAGGGATACAAAATTTCTTTATGCCAGCAAGGTTGTTTAATACCATGTAGAAGACAAACATTCGAGATTTCAAATTAAGGCATTGACATTGACTGTCAATACGTAAGGTACCGGTTCTCTTGTTTTGCAGGATTCCTGCCAAGGACTCAGCTAAGCAGATGCGTAATCGTAGTGAAGAAGTGAAGCCAGAAAATACACCACCATGGTAAGTTACCGTTTCTGTGTAGAAACAATTGAAATTACTAATTAAAGATAGGTTGTTTACATCCAATGTTAATCTGATTCACAATCCCGGCATTCATTAAGAGTGCGATTCTTTTCAATACATTTGAACTAAAACAGACGGGCGTATCGTTTTTGCACTGGAAGATATCGATTATACTTATTTATCATCAGTGCTATAGGACTAGCTTAGAGCAAAGCAATCGGTAAGCACGGATCAATGAATGAATGAATGAATGAATTAATTAATGAATGAATGAATAAATGAATGAATGAATGAAGAATGACTGTAACTGACAAAGATATGTTTCATGTTTTTTTAGGGAATACCATTTGAAGTATGAAGAGCTTGTGATCCCAGGAAGAAATGTTTCTGACATTCTTGAAATTGTATTTAAGAACTACGACAAAAGGATTCGTCCATTTTATGGAGGTAAAAGTATTACTAAAAAAGGAACTGCAACTATATATCTATGAAAGCAGAAAAATTACTGTCTAGAAGGTTTACGACTGCTAGTTATTGTTAAATGAAAATGAAATGATATTCAGTTTCAAGAATTACAAGCGTAGGATATCTTGTTATTATCCAACTCTGCTTCGTAGAGTACAAATAACGAGCGAAACGAGTACAAATGTCACACGATATTTGTACTCGTCTCATTCCCCCGACCGCGCGAAAGATAAAAAACCTTGGCAAGTCAGAATTTCGGGGAAACGAAAACGTTGGATAATAAATCTCTTATTAGACATTTTAGTGTGTAGTATCGCTGTAAATTTTCACTCCTCATTTGTATTTTGACTCGCCCTTCGGGCTCGCCAAAATGCTGCATGACTCGTAAAAATATACAGCTATACTACACACTAAAATGTCTAATAAGATATATTTATTTCTTTTTTTATTCTCTCTTTTTCAGTACAAACTCTTCATGTTGACTTAGACATGTTAATTTTGTCATTTGGAGAAATTAGTGAAACAAGCATGGTATGTAATGATCAGCTTTTGGTTCTTTTTTGGAGCTGCTAGATCGTTCACTTTGCACTGCATCCTTCGGCGGTCTTTCGATGGAGTTACGTTTAGTTCAATAACTTATTTGCCACTATGATATCACTAATGGGATATGCAATATGTCATGGTTTATATAAGATCTTTATTTGATTAAGCAATCACGATATTTAACAGAAATTTCTCAGTGTCTACAAATCTATTTCTACTCGTTTTTGTGATTAAACTTTGGCATATCTGTTTTACAAATGATTACATTTTCGTTGATATTTCAGTACCACCTCGCAAGTTTCACTTTATAACTATTTATATATATTATAATTATACACTAATTATCTTGGCGACCTAAACGGCTACTGGATTATGAACGGGTTTTCTTTACCTTTCCAGGATTTTGAAGTGGATTTGTACCTCGGACAGTTTTGGCAAGACCCTCGATTAGCCTTTGGTATTAACAGGACAATTATCCTTGGAGGAATGGCATGTGAAAAGTTTTGGTTACCGGATACATTTTTCGTCAATTCTATTGATACGAGAATACACAGGATGGTTTTTGCAAACAAGAAAATTTGGATCAATCTAATAAACGGGACCATGATGCTGAGTGCAAGGTGATCTCGATTGAGAATTTTTAGTTGTTTGTCTTTTGCACTCCTTCTTGGTGTAGAAGACACAGCATACGTTACAAAAGAACAGCGCCTCACAAACTTCTCGTTTACATTGTTTTTCCCATGCACCCTTTTGTCATTCGTTCCCTAATATTTTACGTCAACTGTATCTTCTACACGGAGTAAGAGTGTAAGAGTATTTGATCATTTGCATCAGATACTCCTTTTCCCAAAGTACGCCACAGAGAAAGTTGGAAATACAAGCAATCGATAGTCATATTTTTGGAATTTTGATATTGATATAATCTATAATCTAATGTTAGATTAATACTCTGCATGTTTAACTTAGAATACTAATTTTTTTCTGTTGTCATATCATAACAGGCTTGTAACGAAAAATTCTTGCAAGTTGAACCTTAGAAACTTTCCACTGGATGAGCAAACTTGTCATCTGGCTTTTGAAAGTTGTAAGTACTGTAACTATAGTAAAAGGCTATGCTTAGCTTTTCAACACCACATACACGGACAATTCAAATGATTTAATGGAAAACTGAACAGCGAATGAGGAAACGGGTGAAGATGCTTACTGAAAAGATCGATGTGGCAATGAATGAAGATGTGGACGTAGATGTGGGTTGAAACTGTAAAACACAAGATTGCAAAATACAAAAATTACTATAATATAAGCACTGATAAGTGAAGATGATGGAAAAGAAATACAGTGAGCTGAAAACGACGATACTTATATTGTTACGACTGTCCAAGGACGAAACGACTAAAGAAATTATTGCCTTGAGGCGAACTGGGACTAGTGCGACTGAAGGAAAAAAGGCCACTGAACAGAGAAGCTAGGAACGTATATGCTGGTAATACTGAAAATTAGTGCGTGCAAAGAACGAAACTAATGGTAGGTGAGACAGACGATAACAATGACGAATGAAAGTATGTGAAATAGAAAACAAACGAAGCAAACTAATCGGTGACAAAAAAACACATATTAGGCAAAACGAAATATAAAAATAAAATATTCATGCAAATTCACACGCTAAGACTGATCTTACAAGTACATCCAACTAAATGTTTGTAGCGGTTCAATTTTCCAAATATCAGCCACGTCTACATTTTTTAAGAACTTTATCGAGTCTCTATGGAGCATTCAAACAAACTTTGAATGATTCAAAGTGAAAAAAAGGTTGGTGTCACATATCGGGCTTCATACAAGTGGGATTGACGGAGTAATTTTTTTTTTTTGTTCTCTTACATGGTGAATAAACTAACCAATAAAGACCTTGACATCCTTGTCTATTGATTTTCCACGTAATTTTAGTTTCATACGAGGAAAAAGACTTGAAGTACAAATGGCGATCCCCGGT
>OMLO01003861.1_pt1 | contig 12422 bp, 6 predicted proteins | sample 1674811 | NCBI WGS metagenome assembly OMLO01 (sample SAMN06265003, study PRJEB25207) | coral metagenome | isolation source: Coral host | place: Mexico:La Bocana,Puerto Morelos, Mexico | collected 2008-11-13
TGTAAAACAATCCTCCCATCCTAGCAAAGGCGAAGTTAGGGCGACCGAATATTACATTTTTGGAATTTCTGATTCGGGAAGATTGAAAATAAAAACATATTTAGCAATTGTTAGCAGTTTACAAATCTGATGAAGTAAAAGAAAAGCAAGAGATAAATGTAATTGCAGTATGTTTTTTATCTAGAAAACCTCCAAGAAAGTATATTGGTTGTCATCACTTTCAATTAATTATAATGATAATACATGCATGATTGACTGGCATCGCAGTTACACACCCAACCAGTGAGCAGCTTTGAAATTTAAGTCTGACAAAAAAAAACAAAGGCTTGAACGGGATTCGAACCCATGACTTCTGAGTACCGTTGCAGTGCTCCACCAACAGAATCATCAAGCCAACGGTGGTCACGTTACAAGTTCGTCTGTATACCCGTATATGGTCAAGCTACAAATATGATAATGTACTAAAATACGTTTTGCATTGTGTAATAGCTCGAATTACATGCCAGAGGTCTCCTTTTAAAACTGCTAAAAGAGAATGTTATCTTCTCTCCATTTTGGGCGAAATGTACCTTTCACTTTATAGTGTATGGGCAACCAAAGAATGAAATAGTTTTTACTTACTTCAGATGTTTACGAACTGGTGGAGTACTTTTTCATAGAGACAGGGGAGGTGGAATACTTGATGTTATTGCATGATTGCAGAACAAGCTGGCTGTCTGGATTAGAGCAGTTTTTTTTCTTACAGTGCCTCTCTCCATCCAAGGGTATAAAATGGAGTGTTTGCGCAGGGGCATACTGCGCAAAAAAACCCTGTTTTCCTTGAACTCATTTATTCTCCCTTTGCGGCCCGAAACACTATTATAATTGGCCAATGGGGTATGCATTAATTAAGGGCATTGAGATATCGTCATTTTATGTGTCAGAAGAAGCTAGTTGCCGCCGCATTTTGCACAGACCCATTTCAATGTTGCTGCAACTGACCGAATGATGGCGATACGGACACTCCAGCCACGCTTCCAACTGCTTTGGATCTTTGTGGCGGGTCCCAGTTCGTTAAAAAATGAAGCGGTGCGAGAGTATCGCTTGGCGGTGGATAACATAAATAATTGAGCTTTAAAACTAAGCACACCCACTGTTATTTCAATCTTTGCACTTTTTTCTGTGGCAGTTAAGTTTTATTGGTCGTACTACGGTAAGTAATCGCTTTGACATGTTACTCTATTTTAAGCTACATTCACATCACATCTTGGAGATTTCACGTAACATTATTCGCGTAACATTATTTTTATTTTACTCATATATATACTTCTTGATATGAAATAATTCAATGATGCATATTTTTGCTTAAATACCTGGCTTCGGATGAGCAACTCATATAATATTTCAAATTGCGTCATAGTGTTCATCAACGATCCCCAAAGAGTCATTCAACGACTTGTAAATCACCTCGAAATCAACAGCTTGTTAGTATCATCTATTATCTACTATTTAAGGCTTATTTATCGCCGGATTTGATCAATATAGCCGCAAGCTCGATCATTTGGCAGGCAGCATGCCCAAGGGTACGTCAGTCGAGCCACCATCTCCACAGCTACTCAAGAGAACTGTACGGTCAGCACCCAATATATGATGTTAAATACCACAAATGAGAGCGGAAAGCCAATGCGAGACCACCTGTCCACTTGAGACTGCATCGCTTCGATCTCTTTTTCAGAGTAGGGCCGGTACTGCACAAACTTCGTGTCTGCTTGTCTTCTGCCATAAAAGCTAAACCTGGTTCTTCGCCTGGTCTTGGCATGTCCATTCGCCTCTACGTTTCCGTCCATGACGCGCACGAGGTCTTTCTTTTCTGGATCCTATGGCGGGTCAAACAACTTGTTTAGGGCTTGAAGGAACTAGGACAAGTTTAGCCCAAGTTTTTCAAGTTCGTTATTTGCACGTAATCCGTATTAATATTCTCAATCCTTAACTATCCTTATTCCTTTATGGTTTATTGCTTTTTCTGTGGTGTTTGTCTATCTCACTAAAGTGCTCTTTTCAGGTTTCCTTCGTATTAAAGGTGATTTTGTACGTGCCAAAATAACCCAAAACAACGTGACTGAGCTCTCGTAAGGACAATTAAACTCTACCCTAATCTATATCTAATTTATACACCTCAGCAATGCTCAAAATTTTTCTGAACAACAAACTTGGCCATTCTTTTGACATTCTGAAGAATAATAAGATAACTCAAGCAATTCTGTAATTGCTTAGCCCTTAAGGTCTGAAGGAAGTAGGAAACGAAATCTTTAACTCTAAACAACAAAGATAAATTGTAATCTAGAGTAATATATACTAGGTATGCAACGCTTTTGAGTGGTATACCATGGAATATCGCACAAGTCACTCGAACTTTTCGCATTAAGCAAGCTAGCTAAGAAAATACAAGTGACAAGTGAGATATCCCGTGGTATTACACGAGAGAGCGTTGCATAACTATTTTATAACATTCCATAGAAAATACAGTGGCCAACACAACCAATGTGACATATGCGGGTGCATGATGGGAAGTGTAGATGTAATAATAGTAATACCGTCGAATATACGAATATAACGGATTTATTCTGATTGGCTGTAATTTCTATGACATGGTATAAATATACACCTAAAACTACACTTAAGCATGGAAATAATGCGAAGAGCAGCACCTTTCCATCGTCTGACTCAGTCTGCATCACAGGAATCTCCAGGCCTCTCTTGACTTTCCTGTTTACCTCAAATGAAACACAAGCGTATTCCACGAGAGAGGCAAACACATACAGAAAACACAGAATCAGAAACCACTCAATGGATTTTACGTAAGACACCTTGGGAAGTGACGCTCGAGCGCTGTTGGTAAGTGTTGTCATGGTGAGGACCGTTGTGATCCCGAGGGCTATGCGGGCTGAAATTTAAGCGGATGGCAAACATCAGATGGAATAGGCGCAGATGAGACAAACAGAAGAAATAAATAAACAAGTCGGCGGACAGCTTTCTCGAAAGTGAGTCTAGGATTTTGAAGGCTACATCTCAATCTATAACCCTTGGGCTCATCCTATTCTATGAAGAGAGGATGGGCTATCCACGTGTGCAAACTTTGCGTCACAGGATAAGCTATTTCTGGGTTCTTCTTGGATTTCAGAAACCTGGAGTGATCTTAAGGATGTGAAAAGTAGAGTGCTATATAAAATCATTGCGATTGAGTATATTGTTTAGGCTCTCTCGGGTCCCATCATCACGTGTAGCCAACATCTTACGCTTGGTTTCCCCAGAAGACGAATATGTAAGGAACAAAAATGAGTCACTGTCGAAATGGCCGTTGGAATGCCAGGCTCCTTTATATGCTATCTTATCTGAAAAACTAGACTGACCTGGTGTGGAATTATGACTGATCCAGAATGCGATCCAACTGAGCATGACAATCAAGTAAGCTGGAATGTATGTCTGGATCAAGAAGAACCCGATGCTCCGTTCAAATTGAAACCAGACTGTTAACCGCGAGTATGCTCCTGAAGCAGAATAGAAGCGAGAGACGTTAACACCTTTGTCCTGTTTCTTACAGGGCAGTGCATAAGATGATTTCGGAGGTTTACAGGTTCTTTATTATTCTTCTGCGATTTGACTAAGGGGGTGTCGAATGTTTCCAAAGTGCGAGTCAGCGTCAAAGTGATGCATGGGATCGCATCTCTTTTTAATTTGATTTGCAGCAGATAAAACATGGATTGTTTCCGAACTCACGGTATTTTGGCCACGTACAAAATTACCCTTAGATTGAAGGAAACCTGTAATAGTTAACTGAAGATAAAAATTTGAAAAATTCAGGCCAAATTTTTCAAGTTTCTCAAATCATAACGTAACTCCTTCAAGCATTGTTAGGGGCATTGTGACAGCAACTGACATATTAGTACAAAAAAACACTACCGTCTAAGCAGGCTGAAATTCTCCGGCAGTTCGAAATGCAGCACAAGCCTAATCACTAATGCACACGCTCCTAGCTTACCAGAAGTAAAATTGGAGAAATTTGCTTCAGTCCAGTAGTCTGTGAGAATAAACTGTGGGATCTCTAGTTCTTCTGAAACAAGCACTTCTTTGTTCCCGTTATCCTTCTTCCATTCAAAAAGCAACTCGGTATCTTCGTAACTAACTACAAATAAGAAAGAACTAAGACAACTCAGGGCAAGAAATAGGAAGCAAATATAAGTTTCAAACAAGGGATGATCAAGGTAAAACATTCGTGGTCGACGTTTCGTATAAAAAGGACATATGAATGAAAGTCCACGATAGAACAGTAAAACGTGGCACTTGACACCTCTAATTAGCTTTTATGTGTCATTGAATTAAACCTAACGACGTTCAGCTTGATTTAAAGGGGGCCACGTTGCATTGCGAGTGAGAAAACGATTCGCGACCTGTCAGTACATAAAGCGAATTAGAATGCTCAGCATTTCAAATATAAAAAAATCGCAAATTCACTTAAATGTTTATTATTCCAAGTTAAATTTCTCTTCCCACGTGCGGCTTTTAATTATAAGTATTTTAAAAAAACACACACATTTCCAACATTCGTAATTATTTTGAGCTGTAGTGGTTTGTCAGGTCAAAACAAAAGTACCCGGTCTGGTAATGTTTAACTAATTAGGATGAACTATGTTATGGAGGGTCAAGTTTTTCATTCTAGAGGCTAGCCTGACCTTTCTCATAATATGGCTGTAATTACTCACAGCTTTCAAAAGCCAATCTACAAACTTGTTTATCCAGTGGATAGTTATGCAGACGCATTGGGCAAGATGCTGTCATCGATAATCTGAAAGGAAACGGAGAATGAGAATCTTGCAGCTCGTTGTCAATGAAGCGTTTCTTAAAGCCAAATGTTAGTGCATTAGTGTGGCGCCTATCAACTTAAGAATTGTAAAAACGGTATGTAAGCGGCAGCAGGGACTACGCGAGATAACAAAATCTAAGTCAGCTGAATTCCCGGTGGGATGGGTACTCCCATATATGGACTATGTAGTATATGTTGCCCCAAAGGGTATGTTTTAGTACCCTTTTTGTACAGAAATAAGGTATCGATTGTGCCTATTTTTGTCTCAAACACGTATGGCCTTTGCAGTCTGTTCGTGAACTGGGTGTGTTTTAGAAGAAGCTACTTTTTCGTCATTGTCGATATAACCAACAACAAATGCCCTTCACAATGTTCTTAGCGTCGGTCTGAACTAGGGGATACTTATGAAGCAGGTCTGAAACAGGTCTTAGATGGGGTATCGAATTTTTAGTCTTGGAATTAGGTAGATTTAGGTCTTACGTAGGGTAAGGAGGCCGCACAACCGCACCCATTTTTCCTGGGAGAACCTCCCACCCCCGGAGGAAAAAGCTGAATGAAGGCCACTTACGGCTGGTTTAGTTTTAACATACCTCATGCTGTGAAACACTCTTCCGTCAGGCCAGAGTCTTACCACTTCATTTTCTTTGGTGAGATCATGCTTTATTCCAGACTTCTCATTCACAAAATAGATGTCAGGAATCCACATATGTTGCACCATCTTAGCATTCAGAGCAAGCCTCTTTTTGTATCCCGTATTGAAGTAAGCCAGACGCTCGTCTTGCCAGTACATGCGCAGAAACAAGCTGGTGCGAAATTCCTTTTATAGTATTAAAGTGAAATGAGCGCAAATCAAGTGAAACAAAAAATGTAGAAGTTATCATAAAAAAGTAAAACTGAAGTAATAGCTGTTGTTACAGTTATCGGCGGTTTAAAATGCAAACGGGGTCTATCTGCTTTATATTGACCCGTTCGCCTCGTCTGTATGCTTTGTTGCAATATAAAGGTTTAGCCAAGCCTAAAAGCGGAGTTCCTCTGGCATTTCTGGGAATGTTGTTACTGATAAAACTAATAATTGACATGTCTTGATATCTATAAAATTTGACAGAAAAAAGTTTCACAAAGAAATCCAGTAATGGGATTGAGAGTAATTATAAAAGAATGAATAACGAGGTGTTTTTCTTTGCATGGTTTCTTTCAATTTTTGTGAAGCAAGGACGCTCAGATAAGTGAAAATTAACGCACAAAACTTAGAACGGCAGCTATCTAACCTGCTAATCTGGTCAGAAAACTTTGCCAAACAGTCCTTTACCGAATTTTAATGTTAACCTCAGATGTAGTTTGCTCCAATCCGCTTACCATATTTGCTTCGCTGATGTAGCCAATATCTAAAATGAACATGTCTGTCTTCACAGTAATAGGCTCTCCTAAAATACACAATAGATAAAGATCATCAATGCTCTATATTCTAGCTCTTAATCCACTTCTTTCCAATGACGACTGGGGGTAGAGGGTATTAAAACGTTCCTCTCGGACTTTGGGATTCTCTGGTTCATGCTTTAATAGATCATAGATTAATTAAAAGAGCCCAGTCAGAGTCAGTCAGAGAATTTGGAGTTAAAACCACCATAAAATTGAAAGAAACCTGAAAATAATACTAAGATAGAAACAAACATAATGAGATAATAGTAAACCATAAAATAACAAGCATGTTTAAGGATGTATTGTGACACATACGTCCTATTTTGGGTCGCAGTCTACTGTCTGACTTGTTTTGTATTTGGTTCAATATTTTTCCCAGCAAAACTTCTCTGTCATTATCAGTAGTGTTCCCTGCATCGTTGACACGATTTTCCGTACTGCAAAAGAATGAATATTGATTAAATGTCCTTGACACTAAACAAAGCGTTGCTGAAACTAAAGTTAAAATTTGACGAACAGAATAGTTCATGCAGCCTTTGCCACTGGAATCAAGGTTCAGACATGTTACCACCTGAAAAGAGTAATTCTCTTTACTGTTGCTAAAGATTTGTCGGAATGTCGCCTTTGAGAATTTGGTGGTTTATCATGATTGCTCGTTTATCATGGTCGGCTTGATTTTCTGCTGAACCGTACATCAATAATGTATGAAAGGCTAAAATTTTAACTGCTTTTGGCCTTACTTCAATTTTTCCATTTCACTTTTACAATTTTTTTTTAATTTTTGTCTTCTAAACCTGAAGCACAAGTAAATATCGATAAGTTACAACAATGTATATTTACCTTGGGGCGTTGTTAGTAGGTACAGTATCGTTCGTGAAAGTCTTATTTTGGCTTTCATCTTCAGTTCCTTCAAAGGTAGCAGCGACTAAACATATAGCCAAGGTGCAAACCAGAAGCTGCAGATTCCAACACATTTGCTGTTAAAACCTGGCGAGGTCCCTAGAAAGAGAAAACATGTGATAAGGGAGTGTCTTCAGTTAAAAATGTGAAGCAGCTTACCCTGCGAGGATCCTCAATTAATGATCACGCTTTCTCCTAGTATACTATGCAATGGCGCAAGCTATAGGCGCAAAGACATATATGTGTATGGCACAAGAAACATTGGTGTTAATATATGAGATGTTCACGAGGGAAGGAAAGAGAAACCGTTCCTTCTTGGGAACCTATATGCGTTTGTTTGCATCGTTGAAAACACAAAAGAAGAAGGAGGAAAATTGAAGTCATATTGGCCTTGTACTCATACGTATTTCGTAGTTGTCTTGATAGCGTGTGTTTGTGTTTCTACTGAATTCAAACCAGAGGCAAATGGCAGATGTCTCTTCTTGTACCCTCTGCTTCGTCGGAACGCCGCATAAATGTGAAAAGAAGTTAAAAGCTAAATCTACTCGAACTCATACTACGCACTGGGATTCATCCAGCAGCTAGCTAGTAAGCAAACACTATTACGTTTGAGTTTAAACAACGTGGAAACAAGAAACCGATAATTCTAGTCCTATGAAATTTTAAAGAGGCTAAAGTTTTTTTGAACATTGTTTAATTCATTTTGAAAGCTCGTATATTTAACTTTTAACCAATATTTAACGATTCATTAAAAATTCATAGTCTCTACTTAAAAACATCCAACAATTTCTTGAGTAGTATGATAGCGTTTGGCAAGGCGATAAAAAAAATAGAAAAAGATATTAAAATATGTCTACATTAGATATATTAACAAAGTCTAACTTATCACACAGCTGTTTTACACTTGTTGAATCATATTCTCACGTTAACTTTCGCAGTAGCTGCAATTGAACAATGGTAAAAAAAGAAGTAAACTAGCTCGGCCCTTTTCATTTTTTTTTGTGATACATATACTCGTTTGTACTGCAAGCTGTGCGCAGTAACATGAGATTTTCCCAAGCTTGCTATATACCCCATGCGTTCTATAAGTTATGCTAACCACAGGAATATTGAATTGCATACTTAAAAAAGTTTACCGAACCAGATTGAAACTTTTTGTAGCAAATTAGCCGCAAGTATAGTCAACGAAATGAGAAATCTATGTTTGCATGACCAAAGAAATAAATAAAACCCTTTCGCAAATTAATTTTTGGTTCTAAAGAACGGACGCAGCTTTGTGTCGTGACCATTGCATTGCATCTTCGTTTCGCTTACAAATTGATTATGAACTCTATAAAACCGTTCGTGTATAAAATGAGTTAGGCTGTGAGGCTCAAAGAAAAAAAAAATCCCAAAGAAGACAACTTAAATTGACAGAAGATTAAACTTGACGATACATTTTAGAAACGTATCTGGAACTAAACGTGTTCGTGTGTGTTTGTAAACAAGGTATGGGAGGGAGCACCCATGCCATTATTAATTCTGGACGTCAGAAAGAATAGTTCTCGTTTGTACTTACTGTGCCGATCACAAACAAAGCGCTGCAGAAGATTATGGTCAGACCACTAAAGGAATGCGCCACATTTTATGCCGTTAGCGAAAACTGAACTGCGAAACCGGGCCCACGGGCGATAGCTTGAATTGCTAACCGCAAAATTGGTTTTATTTTGTCCTGTTTTGCCTCCTGTCCTTGTCTGACCCAGATAAATCCCCTGCTGAGAGATCCCTCAAAGCGAGATAGCTTGTCTTTACAAAACGGGCAGCTTTGAAGCTCAACTTAGACGAAGGGATCTGAAAAACATTACATGCATCCTGTTTGCTTTCTGTGTTTATATCAAAACATCTTTGACGCCGCGATCCTAACTCGATAGACACTGCCGAGGTTTTAATAAGGGGACTAAAATTGTTTGCATGTTTACAGGTGAAATGGGCTAAACCATTTGTCACTTTATTGAAGAAATAACAAATCATCTTCTACAGAAGATTTTAGCACTTTTTTGTAATTGAAAAACAACTTACTTAAAAATTTGTCGCTTTTTAAGTTTGAAAAGTTGGTGACACTTTTCACTCAGCGAGTAAATGTGTGTCTGACACTTAAAACCATTATGGCAATTTATGATCATTATTTATTTATGACAAACAAAGAAAGCTTAGCTTCAGGGATTTTCAAAGATAAGATCGAATGTGGTCGTAAATATGTATGAATCCGACCTTTCCATAAAATAAATAAAACTCTTTCATTGAAGAGTAACTCCATCAACATCCAAATGTGCTGAGACTTGTCTCCATAAACATCCAAATGTGCTGAGACTTGTAGAATTAGCTATCAAATCATATAATTTTTAATTTCAACTGAATTCTATTTATATGCTACATATGAATATAAATCCGTAAAAAATATAACATGCCACCGTTTAGACCATTCAATTAGGATGCAATTTCGATTATCTTTTTGGCATGGTGTTTTCATCCATTTCGCCGATAGTAAGTAGCGTCTGCCAATAAGGGTAAACAGTCTTGCGTATTGTAAAGGAAAATGTATTTATAAGGCCCCGTAAATCATGTCAACGCGTACATAGAAAGCAAATCAACAACATCCTCTTGCCAACCGTTTGAAATAAAATTAGTTCCAGAAGGAATATGAGAGAAAGCCGGTATATTTTACGAACGATTTGACAAAAGAACACAGGCTAACCTCACTAAATCCATTTCCTTTTGGAAACAACCGCAGTTTTCATTTTCAGGCAGTAAACACGAATTCAGTCACGGAGAATTTTATTATGTAGCAAGCTCGGTGAGCGTTTTTGTATAGTCGGTTTTCGCTGATACCTAATACAATATATAAACTACTATATCAAAGTAGAAAGCTGCGGCGACGAAACATTGTAACTAGAAGGAAAAAATTGTACTAAATCAAAATAAAATCGACAACGTCAACAGAATACTTACCTTTGATTTTATGGCCGAATAATTTGGGATTGTTTTGAGTTATAGCGGGCGCTTGTGTCCGTTACAGTTTAGTATCCGTAGAAGGTTTACTCTTAAAATTGAATGTCAAGCAAACGTGAAACACATGCAATATTTAAAATCGAAGTTTGTTGTAGGTACAGCTCAGTATAATGAAAATCTCTCTCCGTGATTATCTTAGCGACGTGGCCAATATCTCATATTTTTGATTCCCTTTCGGTGCTTCTAACTTGATCATTAACTAATGAGAAAAAATTTCATTTTTATACTCGTTTCCGAAAGCAGCAAATCATCTTAAAGGATTTCCTTGGGTTCCAACAAATCCTATTAACTGCTTTTAAAACATGTGGGTGCTCAACCAATGATATACACAAAAAATCATAGGGTTAAAATGGACGTGATATTCTCTGTGCCCAGTTCAAAACTTAATTCTCCGTACTACTACCACACATTCCTTTTGACGATGGATTGGAGAATTTCGTAATACGACAAGATAAAGTCAACAAGTTCATCATTATCTTTATTCCTGTCAGTTGTGTGCTTGACAATGTACTTGGAATCGTAAAGAGAAATTGTATTTTGACTACTGCAAGATAAAATATTAATGCATATTTCTTCCTTTTTTAACTGATATTGTTGAGTGATTTTTGATATCTATTCTCTCTAAATGATTTATAAGAAGGGGGAAGATGAAAGATGACCTTCTTTTGAGGTTGTTAAAGTGTATATCCGAATTGAATAAATTACTTGATCTGGCTAACACGCCAGGCCCATGGGTGAGAATACACATACAACGGAGATCTTTTCAAAACTGTCCAAACGAAAGCACCAGAGTCTGGAACCTATATGAACATCTTTCAGCATTCAATAAAAGGCATTTATTACCTCTGTAAGGTTTTAAAAAGTCCCTAGAGTAGAAGAAAACCCAATTCAATTCAGACGGACCAGAAACTGATAACTATTGTATGCAAAAATAAAAAAAATATCAAGCATTTTTAATAAATTATTACCCTACAGGGCGTGAACTGATGAAGACAACAGATTTTTTGATATACTTTTCGACACTATAATTTTGAAGCAAAAACGTAATCATTTATTAATCTAACTTCATTCTTCTTCATTTGACCAAGGGACTTTCAAATATGTTATCGATTTAGCCCGAGGGTCAAATGCTAACAAGTTGAAGTAATTGCCCAGCACTTTCTGCAGTAGGGTTCCATAAACAAGAAGTAAATGCTGGGAGCATTTAACATAAACAAGGATATTGATACGCCATATTTTGGTATCGCTCATACATATTAGTACAGGCAGACGATATCAACTCAAATCAGTGTCACGCTTCACAGAGGGGTGGCTTGAGCGGCGTTTGATATTACAGGGTTAGAAAAAAAAAAAGAAAACTACACTGGAAACATATTTGAGCTATTAGCAGCTGCAAACAGCATTTTTCGCCATCATTTGGAACTCTTCAATCATATCAAGAAATAAATTTTCCGAAAGATTTGATAATCCGTATTTACATTTGCAATATAAAAACCTAATCGCACCTTTTTGGTGTACGCTCAGGGGGCACATCAGGTGAATTTGGTCGAGCCTTGTTCGTATTTTGGCCAGACGTAGTCGAACCAAAATACCCATCCGGCCGAAGCGCATTAAGAAGGCACGATTATAGGGATTTATCGTACTTAATTCGGCAAAGGGAGCACGATATCGTAGCCAGGTCAGGTGAGTGACTTGATATCAGGACATCAGGAGAGTAGACATTTCTGATTGGCTGAATTGCAAATTTGGGTACGATATGGTGCAAAACAGTCGTTAGACCTACGCGTCGTTTGACGTTGACCTTTTAATTTTGATAAGAAAGAAATATAATCAAATAATAATAATAATAATAATAATAATAATAATAATATTTTTTTTAAGAATAACAATATAATGTAATAACAATAGATATAATATCCTCAATACTAATTCACAAGCTCGTGTAATCACCGACTTTCTAAAATTAGTGGACACATGCCTGGTTACCGCTTAAACGGCAGACTTTCATACATTTTCATATATTTATTTTCATGAAAATAATAATAAAAATAATAATAATAATAATAATAATAATTTTTTTATAATAACAAACAACTTTATTGATCTCAAATTCCTATTTACAAGTACACCAATACCTAAAATATATATAAATTATTAAAAAAGTCGTATTATTTTGAAAATATAAATAATAATAATAATAATAATAATAATAATA
>OMLO01003862.1_pt1 | contig 12414 bp, 12 predicted proteins | sample 1674811 | NCBI WGS metagenome assembly OMLO01 (sample SAMN06265003, study PRJEB25207) | coral metagenome | isolation source: Coral host | place: Mexico:La Bocana,Puerto Morelos, Mexico | collected 2008-11-13
ACCAGAATTTGCAGGATTCTACCGTGTACAGATTTGCCGATTTGCCGTACCCGTTGGTTTTAGAATCTTGCCATGTCAACTGTTTTCGACCAGATGGTTCGACTGGAAACCGCTTGAAGCAGGGTTTCCAGTGCGAGATTGCATCATATTTCATCAAAATCAGTGGCTTTGGAATCTCAGGAGATGGATTGCCAGCTGCGACATTGAAAAAATGGTGCACAGACCTTAACCGCGACTTCTACGTGCAGGAGGGCCACGATGTTTGAAAATGCCAGGTCAAAGAGTCGCAACTTTGTTTAGCCATGCGTGTATGACATTGCAATGAATGATCCTAATATGCAAGACTTGTTAGGGAAGCAAGTGCTTTCCAGAAAATGAAAAACATAACTTACTTGAGGAGGAGTCATTCAGCTGCGTTCAGCTGTGCGTGGCAGGGATGGCACATATTCCACCGATTTGGCAATAAGCGATGCTGTAAAAGATACTTCTGTATGATGGCTCCCCAGAGCGGAAAAAATCATGAACGTGGGATTCGGATCTTGAAAAGCTACACCTGTCATCCTGTTTGCAATATCGGGTATTTTTGGTCATGCCCAGTCAGTTGAGTTGGTGATCTTTGAGTTCAGACAGACTTCAGTTTATCATGTGGTGTGGGTCGCCCATCGCCCTTCAGGACGACGCCAGTTTCATCAAAGCATGGCCGGGACCTTGAATTGCTGGGATGGATTGCTGTTTGGGATTGTCATGTAAGATTGCCGCGAGTTTGTGGCTTGTGGTCGCACATGTGTTTATGTTTTCACCTCATTTTGGGTAATCATTCCGCCTGGATCGGTGCAAGTTGGCATCACGGGCGGATGGAAAGAAGACGCATTTGTTGACCTACTTAGTCTAACTATATTTAAGTTGTCGCTACCTCCCCCTACCTTACCATGACAAAGTGGACATGCCCTCTGTTTTTGTTCCCTTTTCAAGTTGGTCTCTGGAATCTCTCAGGGGTGAGCTCCGTGACAAGTGGGAGAAAAATAACAGCCGCAAGAAGCGAAAACAGCAGCAGAGGGAGGAGCGAGGAGCCCGTCAGGTGGAGTTCCCGCATGGGTGGCAAACTGGAGGCTAAGGATGTTCGATTTGATGTTGGGTGTCAGTGAGTTACCGTACTTGGATGTACTTGGTAGGTTGGTAGATTGCGGTTTGCAGACCTGGGGTGCTGTTGGTATAATTGCTTTTCCGCCATGTTGGATAAGTCTAGTGAGAGTTCGGAGGATTATGAGAGCGGTCTATGATAGATGTAATATCCATAGGGCAAGTTGGACTGTATGGGGTTTCTGCCTGGTGATTGAACTTTGCCAATAATGTCGCTCGTTCGGTTTTTTGGACCTATTCTTGCATCACCAAGTGCCATGAACAAAACCTTGCAATGCATTTCAAAGTGTCATCAAATTAAATGTGGGGTCGAGGGAAGATGTGATATCAAATCTTACTGCGTCAAACTAGTCAAAACGTAGCGGTGTAATGCGGTGTATCGTTAGCATGCTTTACCGATGCAGTATCAAATAGGGTTAAATGGCTTTGCAGGATCCATTTCAATGCGTACTCGTGTGTGTTCAACACATGGTTTCAGCGCCAAGTGCAAAAGTGGAACACATGTGGAATACTAAATGCGACTGCAGTGGAATGATCACTAATTAAATACTATTCCATGAAAAATTGCCTTTGGCATGGGTGAATTTCGGCAGGAAGCAGACAAGTAAGTATGGCAGCTTCCCAAGAAATCCAAAAATACTTTCCCCAAAATGCATAACGTGTGCCATCAGTATAGCAATGTGGGTGTTGTAAGATCGTGTCATGTAGCAGACTTACTAGTGTAACGAAACAAATGCTTGCATGCAGGGATATATGCATTCGATAAAAATACTGTGCACAACAAAATGTACTTGTAGGTACCGAGGTCAGCATGCATGTGATGTGCGTAGGTTGGCAGGTTGGCAGGTCAGTGTACGGCACAGATGTGACATCAAAAAAAAAACATTTTGGCTGTAGCCCAAACTGTGCAGGACCTTCCAACTGTGCAGCCGGTGCGGTCACGGATCGGGAACATTGGGGAGAAGATTGCCGAGGTGATTTTCAGCCGGTTCGCGCTGGCAGGCATGTAAGACATGGGTATGGATGAAACACGCTGAAACCATTTGACTTCTTTTAAGCTTTCTCAACTTCCAGAATACAGTAGCCGTACTAGTAGCTATTTCTTCTCGGCAAAGATTTGCTTTGATTTTTTGAACATTCTGAGCCGGTTTGTCCGGATGTCCTCCTATCTTAGCCATGACGGTTTTGGGCAATCAAACAGTAAAAAACTTCTAATAAAGCTTATTGTCACAGTCCATGTTTGGCCTACTGGACTTTACACTTCAAACTTGGTACTGTAGAGTATGATTGAGATTGTTCTTAAAGATTGGACAATTTCTCTTAGTGTTTGCATCACATACATCTTGGAAGACATACTGCAAGTCCTGGAGCGGCTCGAAGCCTCAAAGCTTTTGGCTGTGGTCTCGACAAGTACTGAAAACATGTCAAAACTGTTGATTCTCGTTTCTTAAAATCGAAAGAAATCCCAATCTATCCAGTTGAAAGCAAGTGAAAATTAATCACATGCTGAGGATAGTGTACAAAATCTAAGCGACTGCATGTTTTCATGCGATTGCAGCACAAGAAGTTAAAACTGTATTTCTCTTCTCAAAATTTGTTGTGTAGACGTTGGTTCATTTATGTAAGATTTCCACATACACACAAAATGACTGAAGGTTTTGGTGTTCTCGGCCCAAGGATTTTTATCAACGGAGTGCGTGGTCATTTTGCGCATTTTGTTGGCTATAGTATCCTCGTATCCCCCCCTTCCACAAGCTTCTCTGAGGGAGACCTCCATTTCAACCCATGTTTGAATCCGGCAAAGCCAGGCCATCGGTCTGCGCAATTTATAATAAGGTCAGAACAAGGTCAGCCGAGGTGATGAGGTACATACACATTTAGAATTTCAATCAAAATTAATCTAGCCAGGTGATTGAGATAAATTTGCTGAGACGAGGTAGATCTTGATACTCAATCTAAAAGAAGGCAGAAAACAACTTTTGAGTGCTGTAAAGTTTTCTTTTTGCTTCCGACTATGCAGTTCCGGGAGTACTTTAGATAAAACTATAAAAACTTGTGACTTGTGAGTCCTCCCCAGCACACATTGATGAAGCGCCCCAGATCGCGACAGCCTCGCACAGTGCCATGGAGGGTTCCGAGGTGCATGCCCTCAGAGGCAGCCGGGAGCAGCGCCGAGTGTTGCGCGAAGAAGAGATAGAGGCCATTGTGGCCGAGATGAGGGAGAGGCGTGAAGAGCACCGCATCCACCGCAGGGCGTTGCAACACTTCAGAGCAGACTCTGAGCGGACGAGTTTGGATAACCAGGCTTGGGCACGAAGTGCTTCTCGCAGGCAGGCACAGGAACTCGCTATGCAGGCACATTTGCACGAAGAAGTCGCTGCATCACAACAGCAGCTCGCTCGCGAAGAGGCCCTGGTGCTGCATACCTGCTCAGAACGTAGGAGTGAGGAGGCTGCATTTGACAACTTGAGGAGTTATGCTCTCCAAGAACACACACAGTTACAACTCAGGCTTGCCCACATTGAGGCGTCAACACATGCTTTGCAATGCAAAACGCCAAAACTGCGGATTGCTTTGCAGGAGGCAGAAGAGCAAATAGCTCAGCAGGCAAGTCTTGCGCAGTGCCGTGCGCGCAGCAGCGAGGAATTGCAAGCAGAGACCTACCGACTTCGACAGATGGCATTGGATGACGACATCAAGAGGAAGAACATGCTTGAGCTCTTTGCCGACCAGGCCAAACAGATGGCTGCTCACACTCGATTTCATCGCATTACAGAGGAGGCGCGAGAGACTGAGCATGCCTTGGAAATGATGGCCTTTGAAAGGAGGCGTGCATTGATGCGCAGAGATGCGAGATTGGAAAAAAAACGCTTCGATGAAGCGCCCCAATGTGACTGGATCCCTGCCAACTTGGGGCTTGGATGGGCTTGGGGTCCCGTCCAACAAGGGGTTAAATCAACATTGCATGACCTCACTTGAATATCAGGGGGCGATTTAAGCACGAGGTGATGAGGCAAGATTTAGAAAATGTGTTTTTTCCAGATAGGTGCAAGTTCATTTGGTGTGGCGCATTAGCCCATTTTTTGAAGTCACAAAGCAACTAAATTTGAAGATAGCATTAAAAATAAGATACGGTATTACACTCCGATTCCCTCGGGTGCAGACATCTCAACAATATTAGTAGCATCTCATCACCGATGACCCAATGCTAGAGAGGTGGCATTTCCAACCTCCTTAGCTACCAGGTGATGGAGAGTTTCCAAGCTGCTCGTCAAGATGTGGAGCAAGGCGAGGTGTAGCTGTTCGGTAAATCGTTTGAATAGCCAACATTTCAGGAAGGTCAGGATCCCCTGGACATGACCATGACAAAGTCCCCACCACACCACTGCCAAAACCAGGTGTCTGCAACTCTCTTGAGAGAGTCTTTTGGTTGCAAGAGTGTTGCGTTCTTGGGTGGCTGGATGCCATGTACGGGTAAGGCATCCAAGAAGGCAATATTGCTAGAGCTGCCTCTCCAAACGTTTTGGATATTTTGGGTTGCCTTGGAATTCTGGGCTTCTGGTCTCTGACCTGCTCAGACTTGATAACTATGGCTGTCATGCTGTCAAACTATTGCTTTCTACCATTACTTTGGTAAATTCACATGAACTGAACACTTTGCCATTCGTAGCTTTGTTTCCTATTGACAACGAAAAACGAAAAAGGTCTGCGGTAGCCAAGAAACGATATAGCGCGATGGTTTGCAGCACGAAAAGTGGCCCTCTTCATCACTCCCAGCGGTTTTTGTTTTGCAAGATATGATATGATGCAATCCTTATGTAGTATTAGTATATGTTAGTATTATGAAGTGGCACCTCTATGTGTTTGAACTTTTAAGTGTACTTATGTACAATGAATAGTTTCTTTGGTTCGTGTGCACCACGCTAAATGTGCTCCATAGCATTGCATAGGTGACCACGGAAAACCCTGGTAGCTTCTGGCTTTGTGACTTCCTTGTCTAAGTTTATCTTCAGGCCCTGGCAGTACATCTCTCTCTATGCCTTGGTGCTGATGCATTGATACTGCTGTCCGCCTTGGGGGCAGGAGCTGCTGTTGTCAACATTGTGGGACTGTGGTAGTTGCCATTTCGACTTCAAGAATCGTTTCAAGAGTATGATTAAGCAACGGGTATAGTTGTCAAAATGTCATCGGAGTAACATCAAGTTACTGAGCTACTTGATGTTTATAGGTGGAATCCGAGCTAGATGTTGCACTTCCATTTGCTTGGAGAGGTATTGAGTTTTGAGCGGCAGCTGAACATGTTTAAAGCCCTGCAGATGTGTCATCATGTTTGATCGATGGTGATGGCTTTCCGGGGGGTTTACTGTACTTGTGTCGCTCTCAGTATTTTGTTTGTTTTCTTTTTGAACATAGATCACTTCTGCACGAGGCTTCTTGACATAAGGAGCCATTTGGATGCAAGTCCAAACCTCCTCCACACCTCACATTTCTTGGTTGTGGCAGGAGATGGCAAGGTCCTTCGCCCTGAGGTGGTCTGGCAGTGCACACTGCATGGTGGGTCAGAAGTATGTCCCCGTGTCTGAAGCAACGAACATGAAAGAACACACAAGCATGAACAGCGAGGTAAGAAACATGAAAAGGGTGAAAAAAGGTACTGTACTGTACACATTGCACATATATAGACACGATATAAGAAGAAAAGTTTAGCTTGTGCTCTTCAGGTATCGGCTTACCTAAAAACAACTGCTTCATTCAGACGTTTTACTTTCGCTCTTATATAGCAATTGATGATCAGATCCCGTGAGATACTAGGTATGGTCCTCTGGCGTGATTTCCACGCTGTGCGCAAGAATACTGACGGTAATTATTTCTTGCATTTTATGTTTGATCTACTTCAGATGATATTGTGGATATCCTACTTGAACCCTGACAGGTTCATTTCATAAACAGATATTTGTGAAAGTAAGTCAGCTGTCAAGAACATACCTGGTGAACGTCTTGGCGTTTCATGAAGCCCACCCAGAATGGATAAAACCATGCAAAACCCATGGGGATTTCAGAGAGCATTTTCGTTTTGGGATTTCATTCAAAAAAGAACTCTCACAACCCATGCAGTTCATAAAGGGGTCCTTTGTGGAATGACCCTGCAATGCATCCTAGGGAACACTCACGTAGGACACAAGCAGAAAATTGGATAGTAATTGGAATATAATATCCTTTTCGATATTTGATATCAGTTCCTTGAGTTCTGATGATTTTAAAAAACTGCGGATTGGAACAGGTGCAAAGAACTTTGGCAATCCATAGTGGCAATAAAAGTCCAACTTGCTGCAAAAACCCTTAGGCTGTAGGCTGCATCATTCGGTGTGCTGTCAAGACGTACAGATTCATAAAGATGCACGTGGATGTACATATGCACTGCAGCACCGCAGTATGCATTGAAGATGCTTTTGCCTGGCAATAGAAGATGTTTCTTTGGACTTGTAAGGATGTGCTTGTTACTAGTCACCCTGCAATTTTGATCCCTGCGAGTTCATGAACCTTGGCGGTGGTGGGTAGGAACTGCCGAGCTCCCCAGCGAACCTACGAGCACTCTTGGCAGCTGATGCCACAGGCAACTTTGAATAGAAGTGATCAGCAGATGAATTTCATTGCAACCTCAGTGCGAGCTCACTTTGAAAAGCGAATATGTGTGAATATATTTTGTCCGGCGAAAGCCTTGAAAAGCTGACATGACAGGACCTTTCATGTCAGGCCTGTGCAACTTTATGTCTTCGAATTTCATTTGCTATAGAATATCCAGGTTCATGCCCTTATGCATTGGCAAGCAGCTATATTAAGCTTGAACGTTTCATGGATTGGTCGTTTTCTGATGACAGAATGCGCCAGCACCTAGATGGAAAGCGATACAATTGGAATATGTCTGTAGGCTTAGACATCCCTTCCCATGCTTCCAGGGGAAGGCGGTGTCATCAACTCAGATTTCTGTAGGAACTCTAGCAAAAGTTGCCCATCACTTTTGGGTGGGGTGATACATCGCTCAATCCAGTCAAAGAAACGACATCCAAGAAGGTCAGCGGATTGGTAGGACAGTAGGAACATGTTGCCAGTGTTTGGACAGTTTGTTCAGTCAGTCTAGTAAATGGAAAAGTCTGAATGTTTCTTGGCTAGACAGCCAGGCAACATGAATTCACAACAGTTTACTGCAGCTCAATGGTCAGGTCCACCCATGGCTGTGAAGCAACTGGCCTTGCTGGTGCATCCTGACAAAACCCAGCACCCTCGAGTCTCGGCTTTGAAAAGTGTGAGGAGATGTTTTCAATGTTTTGACCCAAATTGATGAGCACACAGGATTGCAAGTGAATTGCTGGTTTCATTTGGTGCGTGTTTCCTAATCGAGCTGGTGCTGACCAAATCTCCAGCTAAGTGAACTAGCCAAAAATGTTTGCGGAACAGAATGGGGAACCAACGAAGCGCATGCTGGTCTGGTGCAAACCGATTCAAAAGGATCAAAAGGATGATTGGTGACTGGAATGCATGCGATGGATATACCCAGACCGCGTCAGTGGGCCCCAAACTGCAGATACATCTTCAGAAAGTAATGTGACCGCCATCATGTGAAACCTTTGGGATGAGGTCCTTGCAAGAAATTCCCAACAAGGTGGTTTCTCACCCTAGGCCCTAGGCACTGGAAAGTCATCTTCTAAAATTATCTAAAATGCATCTTTCTTCCATGTGTCAAAGGCACTGCTGGCATTTTGCCTTGGAAGCGTCCCTCACCGAGGTGCCAAGGAGGCCTTTCAACGCTTGGCTCCGCATTTGCGAGGTGCGGACGGCTGAGGGGCAGATAATAGTTGTCCATGGGGTAAATCTCCTCTGAAGGGTGGTTTCACCAAAGAGGCACTTCTTGTTTTTGTCCTTTGAGTCAAGTTGAGGTTGTGCTTCCATCAGATACGAAAGATGATTTTCCAGCCAAAAGTACTGTACAGTAGGGTGGCTTTGCGGTCTTGGGCCGCTATTGCCCAGAGAAGCTAGCGAGCTGGAGGACAAAGAAACTGGAAACACTCTTGGGAGGGAGCTTGGCTTGTACGCATGAAGAGGATGGGATATTTGCTTGGATTGGATTGGGATGAATTTAAGAATGTGTTTCTTTAAATTCATGTTGGTATTTGTTTTGTTCATATATGTACTTTCTTATTTCTTTATTTATCACTTCATTATTTTTCTCAGTTTATTTGTCTATTGATTTTTCTTATTTATTCATGTTCTGTTCATTAACCCGATATGTGATTGATAATTTGTCTATTTGTTTCTTATCTTTTAATATGCTTTTAATGCAGTGTTTTTTGTAACTCAAGGTATCTTTGATTATTATGTATTTAATTATTTGTGTGTTTATTCATTCATGTATTGAATTTCTTAGTCATTCGAGTAGCGGGATGCGGGCACCGGAGTCCAGAGGACCGGAATCCAAGTAAGAACATCCAATGCATCTATTTGTCTATTTAAGTGTCGCTGCATCTATTTATTTTTGTTCGAATCATCAATCCCTGTGACAAAAATACGTACATTTAATATATATACACAGCCGATTTTGAAAATTTTATTCTTATATTGTATATGTGATATTGTTGATCTATCTATTTGTTGTTCTGTCTGTCTGTCTGTCTGCAATTGATGTACTTCGTACTTCATGCAAATTGCACAGGAAGAAATGCACGCACCAACTCTGCTGCCAGTTTCATGTGTGAATAAATTCCTTCCCATCCTTCCGTCCTTTGCATCATTTTATCCTGGGGCTCAAAACCTGGCCCATCAAGTTTCCTAGAACAACACTTCAGTCTTATCATGGCATGGAATGATGTAAATCAAAAAGCCACTTCTCAAAAGCAAACTCTTTTTGGTTCGCACCTTTCAAAACCACGCAGTGTATAGTAACACAGTAACGTTCTCTCGCCAAAGATGTTTCTGAGACGATTGCTGGATGCTTGGCCTACAAAAAGCCGACAAGCATTCGATCAAGTGGCTGGCAAACATCAAACCTATGCAGTTCAAGAGCATTCCGTTGGAATAGCCTTCACTATTCCTCATGAAACGTATATTATATATATATATATATATTTTTAACAAAAGTAACACCTTAATCCAGGGCATTTTTGATAGGTGCTTTGCCTCTTAGCTGTGAAAGATGGGAAACTCTTGCGGGAAATTTTCTTGCAAATGACACTCCTGTAAACTAACATATCACTGGAAGATAGAACCATTTTCAATAGGAACTGATGTTGCGGAACTTGGCCCCCGAAAAAAGTTACCACAGTTAGTTTTCTCATAATTCAATTTTAACACTGTTTCTTGGAACGTTTGTTTTTGCACACGCACATGTTTGGAAGATGTAAAGAAAACATTAGAAAGCAATCCTTACACGGAACATATTCGTATTTCATTACTTTTTTGGTGGTTTTATGATGTTCCTCATTATGTTCTTCTTACAAAATTGCCTGATCCAGACTCAGCAATGAAGGTTTCGCCTACTTCTCTTCCCGGGATATGGCCCAGGCAACGCCTAGGAATAACCCGTTTATTGAATTGGGTAGCAGAGCTTTGGGTCCATCATGGCAGTTTCAATTATTATTGAGTATCGCCCGAGGGGTTACATGCGGGAAATGACCCGATTGACAGGTACCCCTTTTCAGATTTTCAGATGTGCACCTGAACCACAATGTTTTTGTACAAATATCCATTAGTTGTAGCATAAACTCATGCGCTTAACAAGTGGGAGTGTAACATATACCACGGTGCATGTGCGGATGTTCGGTTTACAATCGAGTTGGTTGAAGGGAAAGGGAAGGGCCAATCACGGAATCACCATTCTCTGGATGCTTCAGGTTCTTCCATCAGGGCTGTAGTTAAACATTGCTGTTGTGCGGTGCCTGCGCGCAAGACTGTAGTTCTCGTTCTACTTCTCATTCTCGTTGTTGTTGTTGTTGTTGTTGTTGTTGTTGTTGTTGTTGTTGTTGTTGTTGTTGTTGTTGTTGTTGTTTCATTTGTTTCCTTTGTTTGCTCAATTTCGTTTGTGCGGCCTAAGACTAAGACTGCCTGAGACCTTTTTTGAGCCCGAAATCCTCCCGTAGGACTCTTTCAGGTCTCCAAGATGGGAGCATTTTCGAAAGGCTTGGGCGCCATCACCTAAACCTTTGCCGCCCAGGAAGCGTGTTTTCTTTGCACGATTGCAGCCGAGCAATGCATTGATGGAGAAGACCCCAAGCCGAGTGAGGTCAAGACGAGCTGCGCTTGCCACTCGGCAAGACCCGTGGAGATTTGGTTCTGGATCCCTGATATTTTGAAGTAAAAATGCTTGTGCACACTTCAAGAGATGGATTTGTATGGATTTGTAGGATTTGCTTTCTGTACATGATCACACATGCAATAAGCATGCATCTTGGAAGTTTCTTACTTTGTCAACTTGGACACCGCTCTTTGCTGCTGTGTTTTGACTTATATAGTTATGGATGTTTATGGATTCTCTCAACTGTGAAGCCTCCGAATCTGAGCCAGCGTAAGGGATATATATATATATTATATATATATATATGCCACAGTGGACCTTATCTTGCACGGGGGTGTGCTGCAGGCCTAGCGTACGTTACCATCATTTGTCGGGCCACCCCATTTTGTAGACCCCATTTTATAGAGCTCTTCTCTTGAGGTTGATTGGGAATTGGTTGATCCTCAAAATTTCCCGGACCCATTTTGCAGAGAAATATTTGTGTTGGATTGTGTTGGTTGTGGGGGTCAGATTGAAAGAGACCCCATTTTGTAGAGATCACATGTTTCCCATTTTGTAGACACGTTCCCCCCAAAATTCTCTACAAAGTGGGCTGTTGGTTCGACAACCTTTTCTACACAATGGGTTGGAGTTTTTTCCCATCATTAGGATGATGGTAAAGATGTTTTTTCTACAAAATGGGTTGCAAGCCCATTCCAATGGTACATTTAAATACATTTAACATCAACACATCTGAAGGTGTGTGTGCAGCCATTTTGTAGAAACCAACAGTTGGGGTGTGCACACCCATTTTGTAGTTGGCATCCATTTTATACGACAAAATGGGGTGCACAACCCCACCCGGTCAATTGGAAGGGGGATACAAATGGTGAACACTATGACAGATGGTTAACATTTGCAAACATATGGGCAGATTTCAGGATCTCAGGACAGCAAGTGATGTCTGCTATAGAGGACCTCGTAGAAGTGGTTTACTCAATCCTGAGGTGAGTTATAGTTCAACCGGAATATGCCAGATTTATTCTGTAGTGAACCTTGGCCTCGTTCGGCATTTCCCTGCTTTGCGTAAGGTGACAGACACGATGCGCACGAGGACAAGTCCGTTGCACCGGCCAGTTGCCTATTGAATTCAGATGAGCCACGGGTGGCACCCTACTTCGTGCGACTTGGATATATTGGTTTTTCTTGGGATACGACGGCGGATTTCCGAAGTTTCCAGATGAAATTTTGAATCAATCGAGTTGGAAAATGGAACAAGCTGATCAAGAATTAAGCATTGAATGCGCTTTTGCTTCGCAAGCTTCCTCCAAGGCAGGCGTCCGAAGACTGTTTGCTTGGTGTTAAACCTCATGGCATTGGGTAGGTTACTTTGAATGTTTATTTAGTTTAATATTCTATCATATTCTATGCTTACATATTCTGACTGTAGGTGTCTGATGTTTTTTTTGCCTAAGTCTCCATAAAAGCTCACACAACATCAAATGAAATTGTGAGATTGCCTATGCCAGTTCATAACCGTGTGAAAAATCCCTCCATTTCACCCTAGTATTGGTCGAAGGTTGGAAGAGATTTGAAACTAGCATATATTGCTATGCTTGCAGATGCTCCTAAGCCTAAGTCTACATGCACTGTGAATGTTGTCTCTAGCTCCCTTTTGCGGACAAGTTGGTGGAGGATTTCATGTCTCAGAAAGCCTCCGCACTTGGGCCTGATATGGCCTGATAGTGTAATGTGTCTTGTGTGTATGTGATCGATTTGTACTGGTACTTCATTAGTGCCTTTACTACTACGACTGCTATTATTATTACTGCTACTACTTCTACGACTACTACGACTACTATATACTACGACGACTACTACTACGACGACTACTACTACGACGACTACTCCGACGACACGACGACACGACGAACACGACGAACACGACGAACACGACGAACACGACGAACACGACGAACACGACGAACACGACGAACACGACGAACACG
>OMLO01003863.1_pt1 | contig 12412 bp, 5 predicted proteins | sample 1674811 | NCBI WGS metagenome assembly OMLO01 (sample SAMN06265003, study PRJEB25207) | coral metagenome | isolation source: Coral host | place: Mexico:La Bocana,Puerto Morelos, Mexico | collected 2008-11-13
ACTGGATCGTAACGCTCCTTGCGCTTCCGATTCCGACTCCGCTTCCGATTCCGTCGCTAGTGTGAACCAGCCCTAAAGGCTCCTGTGTATATGATACGTACTCTGGTGCCACAAGCCTTTATAGTTATTTTGAACAGCCATTGCTGTTACTCGTCAAATTGAATTATGGAGTCGAATATTGCAACTTTGGCATTGACCTTGTTTTGTGAACTACAAGAAAACTGCTGACTATTATCGGGTCGTTATGGTAGGACAGCTAAGTTTTGACCTCCCCCCGTACAGGGCGCGCAATCATCGAATGTGAGGATTACATCATTTTGTATACTTTTTTACGTTATATACACTTCATTCACAATCGAAAGCGGTATTATAGAAGAATTTGTATCAGATTTTTATCAAATGTTTAACTTGCTTAAAGCTTAACTTGCTTAAATTTCTAGATATTCATTTAATGCATCTGGGTCAGTTTATGTTCTCGTTTAAGAACGCTATTCTCCCTCGAAAATTTGAGAATATATTCACAATCAACAACCAAATCCATCGTTACAACACAAGGCATGCAAACTCCTTTCGTCTACCATTATGTAGAACAAATATCCGACAATTCTCCGTATTCTTTCAAGGTCCTAAATTTTTTAATTCTCTTTCACCTGAAATTTCGGGTTCTTCATCGCTGACATCTTTTTAAAAAAAACTTAAAGCATATATTATTGATAATTATTAACTCCGTCTTCAAATAAGTCTGTCATTATTTACCGTAATCAGTCGTCTAGTTTTTCTTGTGAGGGAACCTAAGCTTACAAGCCCCCGTGGTTTTTTATTAGGTTTCCTCGCCATTTTGTTTTCTATTCTTTAAAAAAAAAAAAAATCATTGAAATTCTCTTTTGCTTATTATTAATCTCGGACAGATCTGCGGCCTGGGACTCCAATTCCATTGTTCCATTGTTTGAGAACACCAATATTCTTAGGTCACCATGACGTCATGTGGAATCGCTCGAAGAAACAAAGATGTTTCGCAATCCAAGTAAATTACAATTTCTGGTAAAAGTACGTTGTGAAACTCTCGAACTCTCTTTGTGTTGAAAGAATATCAAGGACATGTTTAGAATATACACAAAGCCGAAATTTCATTAAGAGCATTTTTTGTGAGTTGATAGAAAATAAATTACAATCAAATCGCAATGTTTTTTTTTCAATAAAATTTATGTTACTTATGAAAAGTATGGTAATAAGGGTAAATAGGTTAAAGAGATATAGCACGTACGCAATGATACACAATACAGACGCTGTAAAGTTCAATTTGATATTTCAATTCCTAGTCACGTCCGTTTTATTATACTGAAATGCATATTCTAAACTCTGCAATCTAAGAATTATATAAATATATTTTCAGCCTAAAGTTAAACTTGGCAGGAAAATAAGAATACCTATCCCGGGCGTAAAAACACTAAAAACAATGTCCTCAAAAGCAAGCCAGAACTTACAGATATAACGAACTCAAAGATCTTGATTTTCTTCGGCTACTGCTGATGTAGATTTTAGACAGGTTGCATTTGCTTGAATTTCATCATGGTTATCAAGTTTTAAAAGTTTTAAAACTTGATAACCACGATACCTTCTTCACTTCAAACTTACCGACTTTCCATGCTGAGTTTTAACAAAACGGTATCCATCTTTTAACCTAAAGTTTTTTCAAGTTTACTAGCTGACAGGCGGTCGGCTGATATTGGTAGGAGTTACTGGTTTCTTGTAATATTAATTCATCGCGAACGCTGCACTGCGAATGCTTTTTACGCGAGGAGTTGTAATTCTTTGGAAAATACTGCCCGTTATCACAATGTAGTTTAAACACAATGCACTTTTTGGAAGATTGACAGTTAATGTACACGTATTTGCGTTAGGCAAGTCTGACATCGCGTAGAAAACGTAACGCGACAACGCCAGCACAGCACTGTGCTGATGAGACCCAGCCAGGTCGTTACAGCTGTCCACGGTTGCATATTGGCCTTCAGTTTGGACTCTATATCATGTTTTTGTCGAGTTAGATTTCTACGTGGTGTCGGTCTTGCCTAATTGTTTTATTCTATCTCTATTTTAGGTTGATCAGATCTTTTATAGATCTTATATAATCCCTTGCCACCGTTTGTATTTAGTTTGTTGATAGCATACAAAAAGTGCGTCAACTCACTTAATATTCACTGCGAGTAGTTCAATATTGTCCATGTGTCTAGTGACAAAAGCAGGCCTAAGTGGCATATTTGTAAGATGCATGCCTTACAGATTTGACAAACGTCGAGATGTCAAGCGTTTTTTGTTTGCTTATTATAAGACGGTAATTTTAAGAAACTATTTTAGACGAAAGGGCCAATCAAAAAACGACATTCATACCAATGTAAACGGAAGTTGAGCATTAATGTACGTAGTGATCATGAGGTATAGAGAATCTGCTGTTAGATGCACAAAAGATAAGGCGTTTGCAGCTTTTCTATTCACACTAACTGTCGTGACTGCACTGCCTTTTTACTGCACAAAATAGAAAATATGTAGCTATTCTTACGATAGCACGGGTTTGTACATTGCTCGATCAAAAAAACATGTGCCATCCGGCTAATTTATAAAAGCTGCAACCGGCCTTGTGTAGGCTACGAGTTCTCCAGAACATAAAATAATATATATACTTATAAGTTCACGTTTTTTATCAGTGCATATTTCATAAGAATCTCACTAATTTCTTGCCTGTTTCTCAGATAGCTGTTTCACTAAGTTTCCTCTTACTATAGACGCCGCTGTGTAATTTTGAAACGTTTTCACAGCGACATTTGCAAACAACGTTTTTCAATATACATTTTCTTACCTTTGGAAGACATTCTGTTTCGATCCGTTTTGATATGACTTCCAACTTGTGCTAGCACAGTTTTCCAAGAACGCTTACCTTTTTAACTCTAAATCTCGAAATCAGTTTTTTTCAGTCGTGTTTCATCGAATTAAGGAGTCAAATTTACCACTTGTGTGGGGATAAAAAGACAAGTTTCTCCAGAGCGACTCTAGATCGTGACTTTTAGCAATTATTTGTGGAAGCGATACTTATCAGGTGATTCTCACCCAATCAGACGCGAGATTAAGAAGAAGAACAACTGAACAGGCTGAAATCTCTCGACAAAACATAACTAAGTGTTTGCCACAATGCTTTCTCCATTATACCCTTAGGTCTTTAAAATATAATCTTTTACGATTTTAGGTATTAACTACGAACAAAACATAATTTTGAGAAATTTAAGAGACCCTGACTTCTGCGTGTTCTGCTTAAAATACGTGATCTGGGGTAATGAGAGTTTCTTCGGGAAAGTGCATGAAATTCTGACAATTGTCGTGAAATAAATTAACAAAAACGAACAATTACACTATACAAAAGTATACAAAACAAAGTACAAATGAACAGGATCATTTTGCACCACCGGGCTCGATATTTCAAGTCGTGGAAATTATGAATATAGAGCACTGTTATTATGTTTCTTTCCTGTAAACGTTTTCACTCGCATAGTCTGCAAGCCGAATATTAATATTAATTTTACCATAAGTTCGTCTGTCGAGTTACTTACTTACAATGATTATACTTATTACGAAAACCGAGACTGAGTACTTTACAGGTTCGAAACGACCGTTATTCGCTATAGTTCGTTGGTCTTTTGGTTTGGTAGAGTTTGTTGTCTTATTTTATTTATCATGAACTCAGGTATAGTATTTTTATTTTCTCCTACTGACGACTAAGTAAGTTATAAAGGGGTTTGAACGTCTTTTCTTCTTCTGAATCAGTACACTGTGATTAATTTTATGTAAGTAAATATCAACTAACCCTAAATTGACCATTTTTGTGTGTTTAGAATTCCGTTCAATCACATTAAGAACGTTTTTTCTTTCATGCTCAGTTTCAGTATTCAGCTGCTTCAAAACGGAGTGGGTGATTGATAATTATCGATAAAAATGTTTTGTGTGTTTGTTTTTCTTACTGAATGCATTTTAATGGGAATGCGAAAGCGAAACATTTCATTTTAGATAACTAATCTTGAATTTAAATCGTCTACTATATGTTCTTTGTGCCGTGAACTAACATTGTCAATATGTCTTCAATGCGGAAATTATGTCACGAGCACCGGTAAACTAAATGTATATTTGTTACTGATAGGGCTGCCAGCGCACTAGATCAAAACTGTTTTGAGGCCAATAATAAACCAAAGGAAAAAAATCTTCCTTAACTATAGCAGGAAAAAAAAAACGCTGGCATCAACTCGTCTTTATCAGTGTTTTAAAATGATAAAGAGTAGACTTCCGACGACAGAAACTGAATTTCATTTTACCAAAATGACTCGCTAAGCCCGGGTCGCTAAGTCATAAAACGTTAAATTACCCTTTCTAATGGGCAACGGCTGAGCCAAATTAGGGTTTAAATTTTAATCTTACTTACTTAGGCCCGTCGCTCCAAGTGGAGCATAGGCCATTAACAACAGCTCGCCAGCGAACTCTAACTTTTGCTTTTCGCACAACCTCTTCCAGGTGTAACCCATCATCCTAAGCTCTGTATCTGTGTCGCGTCTCCAGCTGTTTTTGGGTCGTCCTCTCCTTCTCTTCCCTTGTGGATTCCAAGTCAGGCGGGTGATGTTGCTTGCTTCTTTCCACAGGGTATGGCCAATCCAGCCCCATTTTCTCCTTAGAATTTGTCTTCCTACTGGTGCTTGATCACCTCGCTGCCACAGCTCCTCGTTGCAAATTTTCATAGGTCACCAAATGTTTGGATACATCTCAGGCAACTGTTTATGAATGTTTGGATCTTCTGTAGTGCCTTTTTGTGCCTCTCCACGTCTCTGACCCATAAAGGAGAACCGATTTAACATTTGAATTGAAAATGCGAAGCTTGGTTTCAGTCCTGATTTCCTTGGACGTCCAGACGTTTCTGAGCATGTTTAATGCTACCATTGCCTTGCCAATTCTTGCTCCTACATCTACATCTGTACCTCCTTTTTTGTCAATAACACTGCCAAGGTAAGTGAACGAGTGTTAATTCTCAGGACCTTTGATTTACCCCTGTTGATCTTTAAACCAGTCCTTTCTGATGTTGCTGTCAATCCGGTGGCCGTGCCCGGCATCTGGTCATGGTTATGACAGAGGAGAGCCAGATCATCGGCGAAGCCTAAGTCCCCCAGCTGTGTCCAAGGGGTCCACTGAATCCCGTTCTTCTTTCCCTCGGTGGTGGTTCTCATAATCCAGTCTATAACAAGAAGAAACATGAAAGGTGATGGTAAGCATCCCTGACGGACACCAGTCCTGACATTGAAGCAATCTGAGAGCAGGCCTCTGTGCACCACTCTGCATGACATTCCCTCATAAGTTCGCTGAATGAGTGTTATGATCTTTCCCGGTATGCCATAGTGTTTAAGTAGCTTCCACAGTGGTTCTCTCTCCACAATATCAAATGCTTTCTCATAGTCAATAAAATTGACGTTAAGACACGAGTTCCACTCCAGTGATTGCTCTATTATTATGCGAAGAGTGGCGATATGATCTTTGCATGACCTGTCCTGTCTAAAGCCAGCTTGCTGGTCTCGTAGTCGGTTGTCGACTGCTGCTTTGATTCGTTCTAAAAGAACTCTGTTTAGGACTTTGCCTGGAATCGATAGAAGACCCTCAAGTCTCCTTTCTTCGATAGTTTAATGAGAAGCCCTTTCTTCCAGTCCCTTGGAATCTCTTCCTCCTCCCAGATGTTTTCGAATGTGCCTATGTTGAAGTGCGAGGTTGATCTACAACTTATCTGCAGTCTCCTTGTGCCTCAACAGGTCCACATTATACCTTGTTCTAGTGGTAATAGAAGGGGGGTTGCAGCGCTTTAGGCGTAGCTTGAGAGATGCCAACATCATACGGTGATCTGATGCTGCATCTGCTCCTCTTTTGACTCTCACATCCCTGTAAAGAACGCCTTAACCTCCAGCATATACACACATGGTCGATCTGATTTTCTGTGACGTGGTCGGGTGATCTCCTCGTTGCTTTATGGATGCACCTGTGTTCGAAAACACTGCCCCCAATGACAAGGTTGTTTTGTGCACAGAAATCTGCAAACTGTTCTCCGTTTTCCTTCATCCTTCCAAGCCTATGCTTGCCCATGACCTGCTCATACCCTGTGTTGTCAGCTCCTATCTTTGCATTCAGATCTCCCATGAGAATAGTGACATCTTTATCGCCATGGTTGTTAACTACACTCTGCAGTTGGTCATAGAATTCTTCCTTCTTTTCATCTTCAGCATTTGTAGGTGCATAGCAATGAATGATGTTAATACTGATGTTTTTCTTTTTGGTGGCGAATCTGGCCGTGATAATCCCTGGACTGGCTGCTTCCCAGGTGATGAGTGCTCGTTGTGCTTCCTTGGCTAGCATGATTGCCACGCCCTCAGTGTGTGGTATCCCCTCGTCCTCGTGTCCAGAATATAACACTGTCTGACCTGATAATAATTGCAACTGCCCTGATTGATTCCACAGTGTCTCACAGAGACCTAGCAGCGATATCTTGTAACTCTCCATCTCCACCTGTGTTGCTTTCCCTGCTTCAAACATGGTTCGTATGTTCCAAGTGGCTATTTTGGTGATTCTCTTAGAGGTTAGAAGGGGAGTCGGCAATATAGCTTCCGGACGGCCTTCACTGCATTGCGTCATAGTCCCTTGGTCCACGGGCCCTTCCTCTCCCACGTCTTGCTGCCTTGAAGTTGTTGTCAATGTTTCCGTAACAGGTATTTTTATAGATAGGGTTGTTAGCCCTATGCCAACCCCTTTAACCTCTGGGAAAGGTGATCCTGTTCGTCAGGCCTCTACCCATTGACCTGACCAGCACGGGAAACCCTACCAGGAGCTTAAGCTCTCCGGGTCACAGAGGCACGCAAGCCCCCCCCACCTTGGCAAGGTAGGATACATGGGGGAGAAATTTTAATCTCCCCACTATCTATTAGTGTTATTAACCAAACGTGAACATGGCTGGATCGTTGGCAAAGTTTTATTTTGCGTTTTGTGTCGAGTTCCATAAACATGCCATCTTGACCGAACAAGTTTGGTCTGTAATAATCATAATATATAATGATCATTAGTGGAATTGTGTTAGTATAACTGTTACAAATACTGCAAGCTATCTGATCGCTGGAGCTCTTCCACACAATTAGCCTTAAGTTGAAATCCACTAGCGTTCTATCATTGGCTAGGCTACCCATCATATATTCTCGAGTAACTAGTGAGTAGCGTAGTAGTAAGTGGTTGTTAACGGCGCCACCGCTCCTTTGCATTGTTGCATAGTTGTGTGGTGGATTCGGACTGCGCACGGGGCTCTAGTCAACTTTCGCGCTATAGAAATCTCAAGCTCATAATCTAGTTGTTTAAAATTAGCGTCCGGTGGTTGCATTGAAAGACCTCTGCAAAGTAGTAGATGGAAGATTTAGAAATATTTATGTGTAATAATTTTCTGGAGATGGAAAAAGAAGAAAATTTGAATTACCTTTATTGGACTTTAAATCTTAAAAAATTGTTGAATGAATTAACGAACACAAATCATACAGTCATGTTTGTCATTAGTCATGTGATGACTCCAAATTTAGATGGAATCAAAACAAGACCTATATTTATGACTTAAAGTTGACTTGCCACACGATCGCGATCTACTGGGGTATTTTTAAGATATTACCCGAAGAAAAAAATCTCTTCTCCATTTAGTTTTACTAATATTAAAAAATAAAGGAACGCGATGAACTCAGACGTAATTTACAAACGTGCTACGTTTTCATAACATTTTTCAGTAAAATACCTTTAGCATGCCCAGCTAAATCTTCTTGGGTATTCTTCGACATCTTTCTTGAGTTCTTGTTGGCTTTTTTTTCGTTAAAGCTTAGATTAACATTTTACGTTTCGCACCGCCAAAATGTATTCGAAGTGACATAATGTATTTTTAAAATGTTTAGTCTTAGTAAAAACAAAAATATTATTTGACAAGTATAAATGAATCAGGCATGAAGTTGAAGGGAACCGACGTTAATAAATGTTAGCCATAAGTTAGGCATACACAGACATTACAGTTTGTGTTTCCTTCGCCTTTAGAACTCGCATTAACTGGCTTTCTTTTCAAATAGTAAATCGAATTGCACGAAAGGTATGAGGAAGAGATGCAGTGAATTGCAAGAATGAAAAGTGGAGCTTGAAATGTCAGTGTTTCATTAGTCAGGAAGCAGTAATCCCAGTTCGCTTCTAAACGAATTATTTACCCTTAAAGAGGACTTTTCTTAGGTTTTTTTTGGAAATTGTATTTGTAAGTGTTATTCCTGCTAGGTTTTTTACTTTTTTATTTTGTTGTTCTTTTTTTCTTTTTCACAGAATAAGGCAATTCTATGCAAAATATTTCTGTTAATAAAACCTGGATTTATTACCCAAATGAAACCATTAAATTGAAATTGATTGAAATAGGCTGGAACACCAAACGTTGATTTTTCCATCTCTTATAATATGTAATATCATGTTTACTAATTTTTCTTGATTCTTAAGTCCCTTTTGTTCAGTCAAGAGCTGATATTTCTACGATGAATAAACTTTTGATTTTGAATTTCATTTTCAAATGAATACTCAGGTTCTTCTCAAATGGGTTTCAATTTTTACAAACCGCAAAAGTACAAAATACTGATTCTCTGGGTATCATTATTTTACAAAAATATTTTATCCCCCGTTATCATTATCTCCTTAAACAATGTCTGTTTGTGAATTACGTTTTTTAGCGAACTAACCCGATGTAACAATAAGCTGCATGATCTTTCCACTTTCAGCGAGTGGCAGAAATAAATAACTGTAACTACAACTATTTTTAATGAAATCTGTTAATCCACATTTCTGTCAGTTACTTACCGCCGTGATTTGACCAACTAACACCAGAAGTTAAGCTTTTGACACTAGTCAGTTTCCAAATTGGAGAAATTTGGCTTCACTAGTCTTCAATGATCCGCAACACAAATCAAAACAAACCCTCGTAGATATATTATGCAATACCGCCAAGCGGGCGTTCAGGATTTATTTAACGTTTAATGCTAATTCTGTTTTCGCAAAATTTTGGCCTGCGGCGAACATTTACTGATCTACTGTAGTTGTTTACACGGAAAATTTGAAATAAATATAGAACCAGACCTGTTGTTAATAAATTTTTCTCCCAAACCCAATACAAACAAAGACGATTTTTGTGTTTCTGTGGGCCTTAGCAATCATAGCTCGTACATCTTGGTCTTACCGAATACTTTGTGCATCTTTTAACAAAAACATGTGTGCGCAAATCGCGACAATTTTACAATTTTTTTGCTGGTTTAAGCTCCTTTTCCAATATTTTATTCTTGTTCACCTTGTTTACGACTGTCCCAATAATCTATGAAGATATCAAAAGAGATGTTCACCTATATACTGTTATAAACATAGTCACTAAAGCTTCGTCAGTTCAGAGTGGGCCAGTCTTTTAATAACGAAACTGCCGGTGGAGCTAATAAAAACTCCTTTAAATTGATTAAAAACACTGAAAACCCTTTAGGAATACAAGCGTTTGAGGGCGTCAACTTGATATTGCACTACGTAGCTTCTGTATTTAAACAAGACCGTATACCTCTGTCTTTATCAATATTTATCTCTCTAACCAAAGGCTAACAAGAGAAAATACAAAGGTGCCTGCTTACTTCACAGTAGAATCCTAAGAATTGTTTTTTTGCTTCAGTTGTTAATAAATTAAAGGGATAAGAATTGAACAACTTGTGAAGGAACTGTCAATAACATTTCTTATCCCTCGCTTTTGAAACCGTAACCTAAACAACCGTGTTTCCGGTTTCGTTATTTAGTTTGGAAAAAAACATGTTTGTGTAAAATACAACTTTGGAAATTAAAAAGCATACTGCGCCCAACTTGATATTAGAAGCTAATAATTTACATTAGAAATCTCCAAATTGATAAACACCCTGAAACCATTTTTTACGTTTGGCTCCAGAGTCATTCCACTCATCTCTCCTGCCTGTGTTAATTACCAAATCGTGATGAAATCCACAAAGTGTGAATTTTAAAGTGAAGGCTACTGAGTGAGCGTTCATTTACACTGGCATTGAATCCCTTGTGTTATAATTCAAATGAAAGTAAATGGACTGTACTTCCATATTTTGAGCATGTTTGTTTCTTCATACTTTGCACTTTACAAATAGCATTTTTCTAAACGTTGAGTCTCGGGTCAACTACAAAAAAGCTTTCTTTATGTTAGTTGGTGTTGTTGGTTTTCTTTTTCTTCATCTAAGCTGCATTTTATTTGCCTTGGTAGAATTTATTTTGTCTTGTGAAGCCTGGTGAGTGAATAGCTAACACGAATTCTGAGATCCGGGACACCGACATGCGATCAGACATTCACCGATTTTTAGTGACAACAATTTAAAAATTCCCTTAAACCTTCCGAAATAAGGCTGTAACACTCGGTTTTTAGATGCACTTCTGTGAATTTTATTTTTTGCATGTCATGCGATCAATTACGTACTCGAAATTTTATGGTATAAAACGTTTTGATCTGATGAGAAATTCAGATAAGTCAAAGCATTTGCATAATGCACGATTTCACTAATAGAAATTTATTGCACTCACTCAAGTGAACATAACCGATAATAGCACTGCCAATGTTTACGGCTAATCTTGTTATCGCGGAGCTTGAAAGATGTTTTTTGATATCAGTAAGGGATATTGCACGGTCGTGCGTGAGGGAGATTGATTTATAAAGTTGATATTGACTGACCCTCACTGAGGAAAAATGGTTTCAGTTTATTATATATTGCTCTGAATTCGCTGCAAATCTGTTAATTTACGGCACACAAAATATACAGAAATTAATTGATTTTAGACATGGAGAAACTAGGGAAAAGAAATAAATCCTGAGAGAGACTAAATAGGTCGGAAGTATTTTAAGAATATCTGCTGAGAACAGAGAATACGTGGAAGGCGAAAGTCAACAAGCTGGCACAGAACAGGATCAGGATCTAGCACTAAGAGAAGTTTCCAGAATTAATTGTAAATCCAGGTTTTAAGCCTGAACCTAGGCTGTAAACTCCGACAGACTTTCTCGCCCTTCTTGAATGTGATCGGATTTGCTGCTCGACTGTGATCGCAAGCTGTTGAATCCGAACAATTTCTTTTTGTTGATTGTGATCGGGTTTTTAATTTTGTTGAAATTGACTAAATTTCGTAGGTTGAATGAGATCACACTTTTTGATTTTGATGAAGTTATTATCTTGAATTTGATCGTGCTTGTTGAATATAATTGAAAAATTTGATGTTGAATTTTGCACCATTTCACTTTCCATAAATGCTACAATACAAATTGCCTTTCTGAGAGCTGTCTTCTTAGCGACGGTAGCAATTAAAAATTTCACGGAAATGCGAACAAATAAACCCTGATGGAAAAGATACATTGATCGTTGCTAATAGATCCTAATAGAATTGAATCAACGGACATACGGCAAACTTCGAAAACAAGCAGATGAGCCAATCAGTTTTCGAGGAAAGAAAAACAAGAAACTGGTGCGAATCGCGGTTTCTTGTAGGACAATGAAGATTTTAACACGGATGTTTTATAAAAAGAGCATTTATGGACCCTGCTGCATACGCTTGCGTACTCTCCTATCTTACTCCCTTAAGTTAATATTTTACGTAGTCCGGTCCCTGAACTTTTCCATCCCATTCCAAACGGAGAAGAGAGAGACTCTCTTTTCGCGCCTGGGTTCAACCCTATTTAGAGCAGGGAAGGCAAAGTTCAGGGGCTGGATATTTTACGAGTTCGCTGTTTTCTAAAAAGCTAAGTAACTGGATAAAACTAATGTAACTTAGGCCCAGTTCAGACGCCGAATTTCACTGATGAGCCGAACCTAATACGTTGAATTAAGAACATGAAAAGTTCGGCGTCTGAACTGGGCCTTAGCTCTTGCAGGTTAGGGAAGTGTCTTATTTGGGCAAATTTAACTTGAAAAAACAGGGGACTGCCTAGTATTTAAAATTCTTCGTTGATTTTCCAGTGTGACATCTGAATGACATGATGCTGTGTTGATTGCAGGCAGTTTTAGCATTGCCAATGTAATCTGCTGGTAAACTTCAATTTAGCATAGACCCTGGCAATTTTTTTTTATGATTGTCCGTCATAATTATACGGCGGACGGCGCAAGTTTTAAAATGCTCTTCTGTCTTAATTCTTAAGAGCCATCCTCTGTAAATTTCACTATTGAACTATGATCGTTTGGACGAGAAAAAATGAAATGCCTCACACTTTCCCAGACGAAAGGTCTTGATAAGTGATTCACAAAAATATACTTTTCAGTTCAATTCGATTCGTATTTTAGCG
>OMLO01003864.1_pt1 | contig 12412 bp, 5 predicted proteins | sample 1674811 | NCBI WGS metagenome assembly OMLO01 (sample SAMN06265003, study PRJEB25207) | coral metagenome | isolation source: Coral host | place: Mexico:La Bocana,Puerto Morelos, Mexico | collected 2008-11-13
GACCAGTAAGCTTAGGACTGGGAGTGACCAGTTATTAGTGAGCATCCAAAAGCCTCACAAACCAGTTTCAACCCACATGATTTTGCGATGGTTAAAGACAGTTCTTTAAAAGGCTGGCATAGATACTGCAGTCTTAAAAGCACACAGCACCAGGGCAGCCTCTACATCTGCAGCTGCCATTTCCAAGATTCCTCTGTCTACTATCACGGACAATGCAGGCTGGTCGAATACAACGACCTTTGGAAAATTCTACAAGAAACCCATTGTCCCAGCAACTAAAGCTTATGGACAGCTACTGTTGGAGAACCTCCTCACACAGGAATGTTAGACATTCTTGTACTGTTAACCATAGCTTGGTGTCATACACGTACATTGTTTTTGTTGTTTGCCAGTTTTCAATTGGTATATTCTGTACGCCATAGATTTACAAGCCATAGCTGCTTGCACACAGTGTTTTAGAAAATAAAAATTGTTTGTGTTTATCCTTCCGGCCCATGATTGCCGTGCTTTAAAGTCTCGCATGACTCACTAGTGAGTAAGACTGGTGTCAAAATAGAATTCTAAAGTTTATCAAGACTTACCTGTAAGTTGAGGTTTGACTGTAATTCTATGAGATATCAGTCACGAACTAGGGAGTCATGTGCCCAACCCCTAACTGGGTGCCTATAGTTCATTCATCTATTTTGTTTTTCCCACCCATTTTTTGTCGGCAATCATTTGCTTGTTAAAGACTGATCGCTCGGGCTACTCGCACATATCTGACGCGACTCCCTAGTTCATGACTGATATCTCATAGAATTACAGTCAAACTTCAACTTACAGGTAAGTCTTGTTTAACTTTAGAATTTTTGCTATAAGTTAGTTAGGCAAAATACCATTGATATCTCGTAAAGTACAACTTGAAAATATATAATAAAAGTACAATTTCATTTTAATCACTGTGTTTGCACACATGAAAAATATTTTCAAAACTATTATAGGAACTTACACTACACAACAACCACAGTGAAATTTTGTTGGTAACTCCCCAGGAGCCAACATAACAGGAGAAAAAACAAAGCTTCTGATAGAGTAGACCAAACATAAGGCAGAAACAATAGTGATACAAATACCACTGAAAATGTGATGATCTGGTGTGCCCACATTGTTTGGTGTATGATGCTGCTAACTGTTCTACTGCTACTGTTCCCTTTCATTCTGTTTTCTTTTTCTGTTAGCTACTGCTCTTGCATTGCAAATTTTCTTGTTGTCTTCATCTTCCGAAGCAATATCTTGGGATTCATTGAGTTGCATCCCAGCTGTCCTCAGTCGCATCTGCAAACTTGATAAGCTTCTTTTTTGTGCTTCAAACAGCTGTTCATTGATTTCTGGAGTGCAATTTTTCACTTCAAATAATTGTAAGATGCGCACATATAACTTATTAATCGTAAAAGGTGATACTTTGCGATTATTAATCGTAAAATGCATATAGCAACGTCTTTTGCTAGATGACGAAAAGTAATGTGAGTGCAAATGTCGTGGCCGTCAGACAACAGCACCGCATTCAATGGGAAGTAAACAACGCTTACTTTACTTTATAGATCATCCAAAGAATTTGAAAGTGGCTGATTTGAAGCCAACAGCTAAGTGTGTTTACGAATGATATTTTCTCCGTCTTTGAGTTTTCCAAAAAAAAGCAACATGAGCGGGAAAATATATCGCGGGTCTTTCTTGAATTAATAAACAACAGCAATGCGTTCAATGTGAAAAAAAAACTTAAAAAAACTTAAACTTCACCACGATTACCCAACTGATTTGAAAGCGCCGGCTGCATAGTTTACCCAAAGTAAAAGAAAACAGGGAAATGAACAAACAACTGAGAGTGTTTACAAATGATATTTCTTCCGTCCTTGACTCTTCAACGAAAAGTTGTGCTCGTGCTCAGTCGTGCTTGAACAAACAACAGCACCGCATTCAGTGCGAAATACGAAAACTTAGCAAAGATTACCCAACTGATTTAAGAGGGGCTCATTTAAATGTGCAAAATGTACCCAACGTACAAAAAAAAAAAAAAACAACGACAACAACAAAAAAAAAAGCAGGCAAATGAACAAGGAAACGGTAATATGTCTCTTCCGGAAACACAAATGCTGGCTTATTTTCATGTTATATCTACATGTTGTAACGTATTACTCCCTTAATTGTGGTATAGAAATCATGCATACTTGACAAGTATTACATAACAGTAATTCTTGCAAAGGCAAGATAGTAAACAAAGTGTAAGCACTAATGTTTTGCGATCAACTCCTATAGAAAATACATTGTCTGAAACTATTTCAGCACTACCAAACAGTTAGTCGCAATCAAAGGAAAATACTATTGTACAGTACTGTGCAAAAATAATGAGAGTGAAATGCACAAATTTCATTCTTTGTATCCGTGAACTTTTGAAGAACATTCACCTTAAAATTTGAGCGCCTTTGCGCAATGTCTTGAGCATTATTTCTTTAAAACAAAGGAAGAAAATCTGCATTTTCAAGACCAGAATGAAAATTTCTTTCTGGAACGATAACTCCGGTTGCGGTATGCGAAATGTCGTGGTGCAGTGCGCAGACCAGTATCCAGCCATTGATCTACTGTTTGCTTGTGAACAATTGCGCTCATGCTGACGCTTTACTCCTGTGTAAAATTCGCTATTGATAATGTGTTAATCCATCATCTTTCAGGGCAAAGAATGTTTGACACGATGTAGAGAATTTCAATTCTTTGATCATTTTCAATGATGTAAACTCACTAACCAAAGCTTGTCACATCAATGTGCCGGCAAGGCAGGTACAAAAGTCGGACCACTAGTCCATGTCAAATCTATTTACAAATTACCAAAGGAAGAACATGTCACCTTTATGGTGAAATGAATTGTTCGTTTTGGCCTGAAAATGTTTGTTTCACTCTCCCCAATCTCTCTCTCCTCACACAATGTTTATGAAATGGTTGATGGTATTTGAAATCTTATAAACCATCCACAGCTTTAATCTGTAGAGTAGAAATCGCCTGTAAAATCCTTGAGAGGTGTTGGTAAGGTGAGTATGTTAACGGATCTTTGTCTAAATTGCCATTTTGATGCCTTTTTGATTCAACTGCACCGCATGTGTGCAGCAATTAGTAAAAGAATAGAAGTTTGTCAACTATATCCACCTACAATCTCTACCAGAGATTGAACCTCTACTCTGAATCTCTACGGAATTATTTACTGTTCTTGTTAAATTAAAAGCATGAACTAATGATGATTGTCAAACTGTCCACATCTCTCAAAAAGGTAAGCATGGGAAGTGAAGAATTAATTGGCAGTCATTGCGATGATCTCAGTTTTGGACAAACATTTCAAGTTTGTCCATTTTGGCCTCTACTATTTCAATGTTTTAAGCTACCCGTTAAAAGTTAGTTTTGGCAAATATAAACCATAACCATAATTGAACAACAACAAAACAAACAAAATAAAAAGGCAGAAAAAAAGTCCACCTAAGGAATTAGGCCGCCCTTTCAGGTCTCCCCCTCCCCTGGCACACTCTTTCCTATCTCCAGTGGCACTTACTTGGAAAAGGCTAATATATATTAAAGGAAATAAAAAAAGAATAACCACTTAATCAGTTGCCTTCGTTTGTTTTTTTTATTAATATAAAAGTTATCTTTTTACTACTAGAGATGAGCACAGTTTTGAGTCTAAGAAGCAATGTTTTGTGTTGAAACTACAAAATAATCAACAATTTTATCAAAAATTCAATGACTTAAGCAATGACGGCATTGAAGTACTAGTTCATGGCAACTGCCAACATGTTGTGTGCACTACAAGAATGATTTGTAAAGTGACATTTTCAAAGTGTTGCATGAATAGTGAGTCTACTCTGCATCTCTCCTATTCCGATCCATGTACTCTGGTCATCTTCTTTCACCTGAAGTTAACCACCAAGCAACTGCTCTTGTTGCATCATATTATCCATGGCTTGGGCCATTGATGGCAGTGTGCATCAGAGCACTAACTGTTAGGACATCAAGGCTTGCTCTGTGGTCAGTCATGATTCTGTTTAAGCAGCTGTTGCCTCTTTCAACAGAAGCAGTCTTTATTGGAATGATTAAACACAGTTCTACCACCATGAGTATATTTGGAAATTCATTCCCATAAGCTGTTAATACATGGCACCAAAAGTGCTGAATGCTTTGTTCCCTCAACTGAGGCCTTCTGTGCACTAGCAGTTTTAGTTCAAGCCATTCATCCAGACAGGCTTGCTCATCAAACTTTTGCCTTGTGAGAAGAGCTTGAAAATGGTGAATTATGTCAGTTAGCTTGTTCTCATCACACACATCCACTCATGCCTGTGGGATATGAGATGATTACAGACAACTAAGCGCCATAATTATGCCTCATTGCTGATCTACCATCTTGTATTCAAGACCCCCATCCAATGCATGTTTGTGGAATAATTGCTAATCATTTTGTGTTATTTTGTGTCAGGTACTGAGTGTTTGTCTAGCTCTTTGTCCAAGTGCCTTGGAAACTCTCACTAAAGACAAGTCCTGGCAGTGTTTTATCATTGACCTCCTTATTTTGTGTCAAAGCAGGTATTTGAGCATGTTCATTAAAGAAATAACTGAAATAGTAAGTGAAATTCAGGATAAATAGATTCTGGGCATGTCCATAAGAAAACCAGGCAGAAAGGTGAGGCAACTCAGTCCCCCTCCTATTCAAAACTTTCCATGGTGATTTAGTACATTAGTTTGACCCTTGTCTATGTAAGTTGTAAGTTAGAATGTCAATAAGACCCTTCTTTCTATTTAAAACTTTCTTTCTTGCATTCATAACTGGAAAGAGCAAAAGTAGCACTTCAGTTTCATTGAGATTTTTTGGCAAATGCGTCAAGTAATTACTACAGTTTAAAGAAGTGCTAAAGAAAAAATTTAAATAAACAATTCCTTTCTGTGCTTGGTATCAAGCTGTAGAATCGTAAGGCCTTAGAGCCATAAAGTCACAATAATTATCTAGATACACACTCGTTTTGTGTAGCTTATTGTGGGAATTTGAGTTTTTTGCTGGTCTGAGATGCTCTCTCTGGAATCTGGCAGGGTGTAAATTTTTTTGGAGGCCCCCAGAATAAGCATTACTTATAGTATATTTTAGTGATTCTAGCTCGTTTTTTCTTTTTGGGTGCATGGATATGGGAAATTATATTCAGTATATAAATTTAGATCTAAGTTCCTTATATAGAAATGTGTTATTGTACTAGAGTAGTATAGTTGTGGGATTGATTATGTACAAATCTTTTATTATTTGTGACCCCCGTAAAAAACACAACATGTCTTATCCATATACAACATGTCTTATCCACAAAAGCGTTTTTAAGGGAGTTGGAGGCCATACCCACCCCCCCCTCTCGAGAAAAATGGGAGGAAGGTCTACAAAAAGCTGGCACAAATCGTGTTATGTGACGTGACGCTTGCATGAAAGTATATAATGGCAAATATACAAATGTCAGGAACCATAGAAGTCATGTAGGCTAGTAACCTCCATTTCACAGTATTGAAGGGGTGTGCATGGATTGTTAATTTCCAATCGAAAATGAGCAGCTGTGGCCTTTGAGTCGAAGCCTCTTCGAACTCAAAGCCCAAATTCCTTCAAACGTGTGGCAGAGTTTATTCTCATGGATTTTTGTAGGTTTTCCAGGTTCTGCTGCAAATTACTTCTCTTCTTGAGGACACCATGACATTGCCTACAAATATACTCTGTTGTGATATGGATGTGGAACTCCAAATTTGCAAGTGCAACGTTTACATGTACATCAAAGATTTGTCTTCTTCCTTTGCACCAAAAATCGCTCAAAATCCTTTTCAATCTCTTTAAACACAATAATTATACACTTGAAAAGGGACATTGACTAGCAAATAAGCTCGAAAAAATAAATATTTATGCGGCGCGAGGACACGAGTACAGACACTGTTCCCGGAAAATATAATAATTATTTATTTACATAACTTACATAAATTACTGTGATATCACATAACACGATTTATGCCAGCTCTTCGTAGACCTTTCAGAGAGTTTGAAACCCTTTGGAAACCCCTTTAAAATGCATTAAGACCCTTTGGAAATGCTTTGGACACCCTTTAGAAACGCTTGGAAAATGTAGGGGAAAAAAATTATTCCCCTAGTTTGCGTTCACCATCCACATGCAGGTGAATGTGCAAAAGCACTGTATGTAAATATGTAAAATGTATGTAAATCATGTTTATAGTGGTCATACACTTAGTTCTACAAGCACTAAGCTCAGCTAGTTCACAGGCATGCCACTGAAACAAACTGTATGTTATAATTAATTTTTTTCAGTTTTGAAAACAAAATGTTATTTTGCCCCATAATTCTATACTATTAATTTTATTTATAGTTGAAGAAAGATAAGAAAAATATAACACATGAAACTTCTTCTACACTTATTGGGAAAATTTTGGATGATTGTATGCAAATGAAGCATGAATAGGTTACTGTTTACATGAGAGTTCAACAACATGCATTATTTGCATATTTGTGTGAGATGCACCCTTTGTTTGTTTGCTTATGTGTAATTCTGGTTACATTTTGTCTAATCTTATTCTCAAGCTTTCTGAAGAATTTGAAATTATGCTTTCCTTTTAAACTGTTTTACTTAGAACATTTGCTTTCTTGTGAGAAACATGTTTGCTTTTGATCCCGCTATCAAACTATTAAGACACTGTAATTTATCAAAGGCATTGTTTGTTTGGTTTCCTTTTTTGAGTAATCTTTGCTGTCCACACATCATAGAACCCATGATTAAACTTCCTATGACCTTTCACCCATAAGGTTCTGACAACCTTTTGCCTCATGTAACCATTATTGAAATCTTTTGATTTGGAGACGAAAAATAATTGTTGACTCTTTTGTCTCTGTCAGAGCCATCCGTTTCAGCACTGCAGAGCAATTTTTCCTTGTTGCTACAAGATGTTCCCATGGTCACAGGCCACTGATATTTTTCATTACACTTCTTTTTACAGTACTTGTGGTAAGTTAAATTGTGATGGTCATAATTCCTAATTTGAATTGCTTTTATTTACTACAGATTTTGGTAAGACAAAAAGGGATACATTTTATACCAAAAAAACTCCACATTGCCTCTTCTTTACCCAGGGGCGTATATTGGCACCAGCAAATTTTATGCTGGGGGTAACCTTACAGTGGTGAAAATACTCCTGGTCACTTCATGCTCAATTTTATTTTTATGAAATGGATGTTTACCAATTTCACACTATCAACAGTTTTTTTATATTTTTATATAAACCAAAAAACCAAAGTTTCACAAGAAAGTGTTTCAAACTCGTGAAAATATAAGACCCCTCAATTGCCAATTGTATGCCCTTGGCATACATTTCTTTGTGAAAGTTTGCAATTTTTAGGTCAGATACTTTCATGAGTTCACAACATAATCTTATGAAACTTCACATATGTACTCAAATTAGCATGGCAAATTAAGCAATTACATGTAGGCTTTTTTGTTGTTTGAATGAAAATTTGGAAAAGCCAGACTGTGGTATTAAGGTCCATTGGCAAATTGTTAGCTTATAATTATTTTCTATGTTGTCAAAAAAGAAGCAAAGTGGTTTTCAAGTGCAAAAAAAGCACCCAAACGGAAGAATGTGTCAAGAACTTCCAGTATGTGATAAAAGTCTGGCTTTATGCACAAGTGGCAAATTGTAGTATTTTGTGCAGAAGTATTTCCTTCTATGGATGGAGGAAGACCAAAGTTGACAGGAACATAATAACCAAAAAATAAAAATGTAAACCTGAAAAGACAAAAGGTGTGAAAGAAGATCTTAATACATATGTAGTTACCCTCTGTGCAGAGTCCCTTCAATGTTATTTGCCGCCTATTTTGTCACCCAAATACTCGCACACTCAATCTACAGCTGCACTGAGTTGTGTAAAGCAGACTATGTTCGTCTTCAGCTGGAAAGAAAAATATGTTGGGCAACCTTTCATTAAAGGATTCAATTAGGCAATGAAAAGTTTACAAGGTAGAGTGGATCAATCGAGAATGAGTACATGTATATCCATCATTTTGGAAAACTATCAGGTTTAAAGGTTAATTATACTAAAACAGAGGCAATGTGGATTGGTTTGTGTTGTAACAGCCCCGAGAGACTCTTATCTTTAAAATGATGCAAAAGCGTAAAAGCTACAGTTATAATAAAGAAGTGTCTTTTCAGAAAAATGTTTGCAACAAGATTACCGAAATTAAAAAACAAATACAGTACCACCTAAAAGTATTTATCCATGCGGCAAAACCTCATCTTTGCCGAAGTGTTTTGCTGGCAATTCACTGCAGTGAGACGAATTCCTCAACCTTGTCGTAAACGGACATGACCGAGCACAGTGGCAAACAAGACACAGTTTTCCATCGTAAATAACAATAGATGCTCATTTCTTCTGTCAAAAAGTATTTCCTTATTGATAACTCATACCCTTGAAATTTAAGTGCTCATCATCCATTTAAGGTTGATGCAAAACTTTCAAGGATTTCTAATATATTCAAAACAACAAAATAACAAAGTCCCCCACCACTCTGTCAGTAGAATATCACCTGCATTAAAGTGCTTATGAAATGAAAAATAATTGCAGCTTATTTGACAGCCCGTAGAAAAATCCTCGACGAGACACGGGCCAGATTCAGGCCATAAAAAAAGATGCTAACTAACGAGACTCGAACGTGACAAGTCATGGCAATAATTTAGCTGGCACAAGCTAGACAAAACAAGAGAGAATTGAGCGGGACATGAATTGCCGTGACATTTGGATCGCCCAACTAACCGATAATCTGGCCATATTAAAGCCATAAAAAAATAAAATAATTAAATCCACTGGCAAGCAATTGGAAAACAAATGACACTATAGCGAGACATTTGTAATGCCGTGAATAGCATGGCCAAAGAACATCAGCAAAATAATAAGAGCAGCCGCATGAATGCAAAATATCGAATACAATATAAATATAGTATAAACATCAACAAAACTCAATTTAAAATGCCACACGAAGCAAAAATGATCCAGTATCACATACAGCACTGCAGTCACAAATATGATATTTATTCAATCTTAGAAACATGTCAAATGAAAACCGTAGCAGTTTTCTTTATACATGTAAATGAATTAAACGAAACTAACACTTGTAAAGCATTGGCTACTTAATTAATATTGAACAAACGTAAACTGGCGGAGTACAATATGGCATGTAATCATTTGTTTTTGGGAAAACTAAATTTCGTAAAATATGCACATAAGCAAGTGTTTTGTGTTTACGTACGGTTTCCAAGTGCCTTCTTGTCTTTGGTCTCATTCGATATTCCATTCAGTGTTTTCTCCTTTGTCGATTGCTCGCATAAACTCTCCAACATTTTCTCGGTTAATGAATTTAGAAATGAAATCCGGATAGCCAGACTTCGTGCGCGGTCCACCCAACTGTAAACACGGTTAGAAGTATGTCATGTACGTATAGATAATTTTGAGATTTGCGAAGGCCCTAAAAACTGTAAAACTACCCACCAAGAATACTTTTGAAATTTAACAACGAACAGAAGCAATTGCTTTTGAAGTGTCTCGTGTTCAGAGACAAACTATTAAAAAGAACCTACATTGTAGCTACAGTACAAGAAACAGAACGGTTTATATTTGTGTTACATCTCTCGAACATCAATTCAAGTGTGTTACATTGTTCAAGTTCTTGTTGAGCGCAGGAAAATAGCATTGTAGCTCCAGTTTTGGTCGACTGGCTAAACAACCCAATACAGGACTGTATCATTAAAGGCGCTAAATCAAGCTATGTACTCTGTCAGCAATTGGAGCCAAAATTTACATGTCCTCCAATGTCGTAACGGTAACTAACTAATCACTCGCAGACGCGTGTAATTTTTCTACAAATCATCCTAAATAGATTCAGTTTAACTGTACAACTTCTTACTCATTCAAAGTTAGCGCAACACTTACTCAAAGAGTCATCAAAAAACTTGCACCTTTACTGGAGGTCCTGTATTGCGTCTATTGTGCAAATTAGAAAAGGGATAACGTCACAAGGTGTGCAATTGTAAGATACTGAATCAACAGTATCTCTGGAAATATAAAAGCAGTGTTCTTCAAACTGGACACCAGAAATGTTCATCACAAAAGAAACTAAATAATAACCATAGTGTCATTGTGATGGAAACTCTAATGGCTCCAGTCTCTTTCTGTCAAAAACCAAATGTCCTCATTTTTAACCCTTTAAAGTAGGACACAGGCTCCTATTTGTAACAGGCATGGTAACCATGTTGTCTTAACTCTCACCATTAGATTGACTGCAGTAGATGGTCCTTGGTTAAGACAAAAACTGGGAATCGTTGTTTTAATTAAGAGAGGACCAGTGGCAGAATTGTTGTCATGGCAACAGCACAACAGGTGTCATTTTGTGTCTTTTGTGATAAACATTTCTGGTGCCAAGTTTGAAAAACACTGCTTCAAAATTTCCAGAGATATTGTTCATTCAGTATTTTGCAATTTTAGTTGCACACTTTGTGATGTCATCACTGTCCTAATTTACATAATGGAAAAATGTCAAAATCTCTAAAATGGAAAAAGATATTCCAAAAAGGAAAATGTCATTATTATCTTTTTTGAAAAGCCTGTCAAATAAGCTGCAATTATTTTTTCATTTCATAGGCACTTAAAAGATTCCATATCTTAAAAGAAGTTCCAGAATGTATTAATTTATGAGCATTGAATTCTGGCGACAGGTAAAATTAGTGATGCTTCTAGCGAATGTGTGATCATGATATCTGGAAATAGAAGCTAGTACAGTTTTGTTTGTTTATTTATTGAAAACAGGTCAATGTTTCCATGAATGGAACTTCAGAAAGCCATTGTCCTGGCTAAAAAAGTGCAGTCAAATGACATTAAATACTGTAACTTTGACAACTGACTAAACTAAATGAAATGGATGCAAAAGTGAAATTAATCAAGCTACATGTGAACTATCAATTTGGTATCTTCGTATATCTCAAACCTTATGGAAGTTTTTTCTTTTTTCATTGGAACTTTAATCTTAATAACTATAACATTAATTCCAATTTTTATTTAGAAATGCTGCAGTGGTGCTCAAATATTTCAACGGATTCTAGAGCTTTTGGCCCAGTTCAGATGCTGTGCTTCTGCCGAGCCGAACCAAATTCAAGAATTAGGTTTTACAAAAGCACGCCAGAAGCACAGTGTCTGAATCAAACTTTTGAATTAAGTTCAGCAAAGCGATTAAGTTTGACAAGCTCTGCCGTGTTACATGACTCTGGCACGGCAGCAATTCAAACGGCATGCTTATGCCTTGCCAAACAAAATTCGTAAATTATATTAGTGTATTTTGGAGGGATTGCATTCACGCGAGGAGTTACGAGGAGAACACAAGGAGAATTCTCCTTCAGAGTATGTGCATTGAATATTACCAGAAGTGACACGAGAAGTATGGCATCTTGCCGAAGACACAAAAATGTGAATGAAATTTCCTCCGCAAGGAACGAAGACGAACCCTTTGCTGAAAGCATTCCATAAGCTAGCTATGGATATCGAAGGGAGTAAGGCAAAGATGAAGCTAGCAATGCTGAATCTGAATTTTGCAAGTCTTCGAATTCAGCTGTCAATCGGGCAAAGAAGAAGACAGTTGGAAGGAAATTGAGTTGGAAAGAAAACAACATTACGGATATGGTGGATATAGTTTGCAATAGAAAAACAGGAAGAAAACAGGAGTGTATTTAGGAAAATTGCAATAACAGTCTTCGCCCTGCTTGCAAAAGGTGAAGTATTTTCTGCAGGTGTTCTTTCCATCTTCTCTGCAGGAGTTTTTGCTGCAATTTCGAAAATGGCGCCATTGTTTTTGCTTCATCGCCGCAGACTAATTCTCACATGGCTTCAGTAAATCCTGAATTTGGTGTGGCTATGGCGCAACTTCTGAATCAAAGTCGTGTTTCTGCTGTGCCACAGTCAAACCTAATTGTTCGGCACAGCAGGAGCACGACGTCTGAACTGGGCCTTTGACTCTATAATTTGGAAAAATTGTAATATAAACATAGACGGCAAACTGATCTCTTACCAAACTATATGAATATTGGGGTAATCTTTGTGAGCGATTTAATGTCTTCTCGGAACAATGTTGAATCCTTTAACTTGGTAAAGGACAAGGGACTAATAGGCTCAAATTACTTGGCGTGGTCTGCTGTTCATTGCTCTGTGCCAAAGTATAGATCAGTAGCACAATCACCATACCCATTTGGTGGTGGTTGGGAAACTTTCACTGATATTTTCTGTTTAATGCCTTTAGTAAAGCCAGATTTTTGCTTAAAGCTAAGGTACACCTTG
>OMLO01003865.1_pt1 | contig 12409 bp, 9 predicted proteins | sample 1674811 | NCBI WGS metagenome assembly OMLO01 (sample SAMN06265003, study PRJEB25207) | coral metagenome | isolation source: Coral host | place: Mexico:La Bocana,Puerto Morelos, Mexico | collected 2008-11-13
AGGAAACATGAGTGCTTAAGTGAGTGAGGAGCCAATCAGGTAGTATTTAGCCAATCACAATGCACAATCAAATTCACATGTAAAAGTAATGAAATCAAGGAAAGGCGATAGGTATGGCAAAAAGGTCAGAATAAACTTAATAAATTCAATAGCTACATGCATGCAATGCTTGCCTATTTTTCTTTCTTGTGAAACTGTGGTTTTTGCATCTTGGAGCAACCAGAAGCATTGCCAGCCAGGAACATTGTAACCCCAGCCCCAGCCCATCCCTCGTGCATCAACAATTCATCAGTGTCCATTTATGCACTGGCGAAGACACATACTGAAAGACTAATGTAAGTTCTTTAAAGGACGCATCTCAAGGATCATAGCTGGCCTCTAATGCACAGACTATGGGATTTTGATGCCTTCCATGTCCTTGTATGGCACATTAGACGTACATTGTATAAAATTCGTATCAACAACAACAACATCATCTTTTTTTCACATGGGTAAAAACAGAGACTTGCATGTGGGTTTTCACTGAAATTTCAATCTTCAATTTTGTTTTCAGGCAGTTGCTGCTGACTTCAAAAATGAAAGTGCAGTTTCATTAACAAATGCAGTGAACAGACATTTACAAGAAGCAAATGAGAGAAAAAATAAAGGAGATGATAACTGGTAAGTATAATGACATTTTGGATGCTGTATTTTGTTTCATCTGCCCTTGGATCGAGTGCTTCTACCTGTGTGAGGATTATAGCCTTAGATAAATTTTTCAAGACTTTTGATGATGATGATGATGATGATGATGATAACAGTAACCATGGCAATCACACTCATGTGACGATGATGACGTTACTGATAGTGATAATGATGATAATAATGACGACATGATTATTTTAATCTTTGCTGTAATGATGAAAGTAAACAACAAAGGGTACTTAAATTTTGTATTCTTTTCAGGTGGAAAATACATGAATCGTGTATGTTAGCAATGGGATGCATTAAATCACTCATCATTAGCAAAGTATCAAATGGCAAAGTATCGATGGCAGATATGACATCATTCCTTACACAAGTAGTGTTAGCAGATCTGCAGGAGTCAGGTAATAACTTTTAGCAATAAGATATTTAATGTTTATCATCTATTGCTTACTCATTTGTGAACTCTATCTTTCCTGATGCACACAGAAATGCATTTATTTCTTCCCTCAGGGATATAGATGGATGCAGTTGTACCTGCAAATAGTTGAAGAAATCTGACAAAAACTGGTGGAATGGTGATAGTCAGCAATTTCGTAGTGGTCAAATGTAAAAATCCAACACCACTTCTGGTTTTATTAAGAGAATTTGAAGCAAAAAAGAGTGCGACATGTAAGAAATTACATTCAAAAACGGCAGTGATATACCAGATTAGAAGCTGATAAACTATGTGGATGAAAATTTATCAATTCTCTATGCATCAAAAAAAAATCATTACGTTTGATCTAATGTGGAGAATTGAACGAAAAGGTTAAAAACTGCACAACAGGCAGTTTTTGCAGGAATTGCTTGGGTAGTGCAACAGACTACTGTGGGGGTCTGCCATGAGCTAGTCACAACCTTGTTTGTCAACAAAAACATTCCTTTTTGGTTCATGACAAGGAAACCAATGGTAAACACAAGCACTGACCTGCCACGTGGACCTGACATTTTCTTGTATAACCTTCCTTTAAATAGTACTTTATTCATGATATTGAGAAAGTTGTTATTTTTTACTCCTCAGTATCACCTTTCCTTATTGGTCAAGCATTGTGGGTGGCAAGTCGTTTTACTCCGCTTATGTCTCAAGAGCTTTTGATAAGGTAAGGAAGAGGAACTGGCCGGGAAAAATAACTTTAACTGAACCCGCAATTTGTTGTCAGAGGTGTTGCTAAGCAACCTGACAAATTTTCGGGATTTGCAATGTCTTCTCGTTCTCTCAATTCCAACAATTACATCCCGCAAGGTTTATTGGGCAGAACGACACTGCAGCCGTAACAGGCCACGTTCTTTCTAGCTATAACTGAATCCTCTGTCTCGTAAACCCTGAAGGAAAACGAAAAGAATTTAATGTTCGAGAAACCCGACAGCAAATGACTCCAAAGTGTACTCAAGGGGAAAAAATGAGTTCGCTACCCTGATGATTTTCAAGCCATGGATAAGTAATACAAAATAGTCCTGAGATCTGCCAGTGGCGGTCAGATATGCAAAGGAAACAACTAAGTTTATTAGTACGTCTTACAGTCGCCAATATCGTATATGGTGCACATATGAACCAAGTAACTTGTCCGTAGCTCAGTGGTTAGAGCTTTCATCTGGTGTTTGGGAGAGGGCTTGACTCCCGTCGCGACGCTGGTAGCATGTAAAACATCTTATCTTTCTCAGATTGAAAAATGTAGATGTTTCTGTCGTTTTAAAAAAGAATTCTCCTCACCTTGAACCTTGAATCTGTGTGGTATGGATTACTAATTATGTACTACTCGCCATTTTTGAGCGGTTTTTATTTGATTGTCGAATGTGATTCGCATTTCCCATCGATTGGCTTATTGATTGTTGTAAAAATTCTCGCGCCACCTACGCAACCAATCAGAAGCTAAAACTCGATCGCACATGCTTTCCCGCGCTTTGCGCCAGTTACACATATCTCCTTCGTGTTTTGATTGGTTCGCTGGTTTGTCGGCGTCCTTTGTGGCTGGCTTGTTTTTGTTTTTTTTTTCTATGCAACTGAAAATTACTCTTCCACTAATCTGTGACGTTGTATTTACAATTCTTAGATTTATTGAAGCATCAGTCACTGGTCTTGAGTCAACGCAACTTGCTGCTGTAAGAATATCAGCTGTCAGAGCTGTTTACGAGTAAGTAAAATAACAACAATTGGCACTTTTATTGACTTTTTGCATGACGTTCATTAGCTTTGGAAAGACTTCTTTACATCACAGGAATCCAAATAGGGTTAGCTATATTATGCTCGAAAATTTTAGCATTATACTTTTTCAGCGTCACCCTCAAAATAACAACATTAAGGTCAATCTCCCGTCTTGCACCGCGCATTCCCACTGCGCACAATTTCACGCGTGATTACAAATGACGTTAAATGCCTAAAATTATTCCGCCTCGACAAAGTAGCATTGTGCTCGACTGATGTCAGTTATTTGATGCCCTTTTCAATCCCTGCTAGACAACAAATACCTTCAAAAGTCAGAAACACAACATTTTATTTCATCAGTTGCAACTTTTCAAACAATAAACAACAAATAATACTCAACAGCACTCAAAATGACTTACTTCAATAAAATTCTCACTCTCTGATCGTTCGCTAGCAGGCACAGCATTTGAAAGTAGCACCAAGCCTTTGCAGATGTCAAATCCTCACTAAAAGCACTTGAAAGTGAAAATTTCTCATTACGTTTATGAAAATATTAATTTTTCCATATTCTTTGGTCTTGTTGCTGAAAAAGAAAATGCAAATAATAAAACAAATAATAAAAACACAAGTTAGGAACTGAGGGTTGCTGATAGTGGCAGAGAGTGATATAATTACACACTGGACAAATTTGAAAACATACTGAGTGCTTCTCAAGCTTGATTCCATGGACAGATTCCATTGAAGTACACAAAAATCTTGTTACATCGTGAAATCTCTTTCTTTTCCTTGTATTCATAAAGACAGCACCAAAACAGGTTTACATTTTACCTCGACATTAATTCCCAGTCATGCGGTAAGAATAACGATGGTTGTCTCGTCCCACACTACGCACAAGGAATTTGAAAACGAAACTGTTTTCCCGTTTAGGCCTACTCTCCACACTCACCCATTACGCAAAAGGAACTTTTTAAAAACGCTTTTCAAACTTGAGGAATTTGAACACGCCGCCTTTGCGTTTTAGTGTGGACGGAAAATATTTTGAACACAGAGGATTTCGAAAACATTGACATCACAATAATAATGTGATTTCCCTGTGCGAGTTTTCCTCGACCGCAAATCGCAAATGACCGGTGATTGTTGCGTTCGTAAAAGGAAAATAATTGACGCGTTTTCAGAGTGAAACTCATCCAGCGTGGGGTGGACCTCAGGGACCGAGAGTTTTCGGTTAAAATACGGTGCATAGCAAGCATTTAAGGTTGCAATGATTGGCAAAACAATTTGTTTTGGGATAAAGCAAGGAAGCTCTGTTTTTACTTGACACAACCTGGTCGCTACTTGTTTTATATATGGCCAACTAATCTGTAACGAAAAAATTAAAGGAACCAACAAATCAGTAAAAAGTAACAAATCCACAACCACTGACGTCACTACAGCGAAGACGGAAGTGTAGACGGGGCACAAGCGTGCGTTTTTCTTCGGTTTCTCTGATTGGCTTTGCTCGATTTTGAATTTTCGAAGAACCAATCAATCAGAGTGTCTGTTGAGTTACACGTGTTATATAGTGTGGAGTTCCTCGGACCGAATGCTAGTCGTTTCTCGAGCGAGGGAATTGAGAATTCATACATGGACTAACCTTTTGAAAGGGTTTCGCTGGAAAGAGTAGGCATGGTGATATTTTTGAATGCTTCATTGCAGATTTTGTGCCCATCTTAAGCTGTCGAACAACACTGAGATCCTGACACCATTTCTTCCAAAGGTCATGGATGGTTTACTAACCATGGCAACGCAATCAACAGATGATGTACTTGCGCTGGTTCTAGAGTCTCTAAGGATTGTTATGTCGGTAAGCAGGCTGCTGCTCCAAACTCGTTTCCATGCTTTTGCCTTAGAACTTGTGATAGACGTGGGAAAAATCCTCTGAACTAGGTTGCTCGACTTTGCGACTGCGAACTGTTTATACAGATTCTCATAAGCCGTCGAGCAAAAGGTGAGGGAGGAGAACATGGTTGCAGAAAATGTGGTGCGCCACTTCACGTCTACCCTCCCCCCCCCCCAACCCTTCTTTCCCAGGTTTTTCCATAGGTCTCTTTTTCCACCCGTTTGTTTTACATCTTTTTTCTTTTTCTTCTATCGACTTTCCATTGCACGAACATTCTAATCTGTTTACGTACCCTCTTTTGATCAGACGTATCGTTCATGATTTTCAAGTCAGTCAGTGGCTATCTGGTGTATTTCCAGGTTAATAAGGAATTTACAACGTCTTTTGAAGGAAGAATATCACCGCTGACAATAGCACTTTTCATCAAATATGCTCACGGTAAGAAAATGATAGTAAATTTATCTAATACGTTATCTAATACGTTAACGAATACGTTCAGCTAAAATCCAGGCCCCATTTGATCGAAGACTAGATTATGTTATTTACCGATAAATCCGCTATCCAATGGATAAGTGTTAACAAAACAAACCACGCTATCCGCTGGATAGTTATTTATCCGACGGACAGCGTTATCCACCTTTCAGACAGCGTGGACCTGGTATAGACAATAAAGCATTTAGCAACGACGCTGGTGACAGAATTATTTAAAGTCCCAGAAGTCTTTACATTCTAATTGGGTAAATTCTGGGTTGGCAAGGGATCACGTTCCATGGTCGTCGCACAAGAGTTTTCGGTTGAACAGAATAAGAAACTTTTACAGCAGCGCAAAGGAGCAGTATAATAACATAAAAATTGTTTCTATTTTGCAATCTGTGAAGTAATCTGCCATAAATCTCCTGAATTAGGAGTTTGGTAAGCAACAAAAAAACACGTACGAGGTAACAATAATGAAACCAGTAAATAAACCAAACAGGATTAAGATTGAGGAAAATTCAAACGAATTGTGAATTGCAAACTATAAATAAAAAGGTGAGCTCGATGTTTCGAGTTGCACAATTTATGATTGACGAACCAGACCACAACCTCACTCTCTGCCTTTGGCTGGTGAAGTGTTCTAATGGGACACTTCAACCAAATCAGTCAAACCTCAGGGTTGCGGAAACGCCGGATGGCCTAAATTATAGTTTGCGTTCTCTTTTAGACGCCTCTCTTATTCCACTAATAGAAGACTTGTTCAAAGAACTTGCAATGATAGAGGCTTGTAACAAGGTAAGGAAGGAAAAGCGCGGGAAACGTGACAGCATTCTCATTTCCGAAACAGTTCACGAGACTCGCCCGCGCGCAAAGTTATCATGTTTCTATCGTCCTAGTGGATGATGCTTGACTGCCCTTAAGTTCCCGGGGACTTCCCTTGGCTATATATAGGCGCATCCATTCAGATCTTGTCTCTTTCGCCAAGTTGCGTGCGCGGTCGTAAGTTGCATCTAGTTTTTTGACCCAAGCACCTCCCCTTCAACGATGTAAACTTATTTCGCGCATCTTTGTAGTGTGATATTCTGTTGAGGCTAACTCGTGCCTCCCATATTTAAGTTTTGTTTGGGCACTAAGCTCTTATTTTCGCAGTGAAAATGACTTTTCGGCGCGGGCAAAATCACGATTGATATTGGGTTATCTGATTGGTCAAAATGTCGTCATCTCTTCTGTGATTGGTTATAGAAGGTAAAGCACGTGCCACAAATTTCAGAGACAACTGAATAGAACAGCAAAGAAAAAGCTGAAATTACTGAGACATCCACCGAAGACACCGCTATCCACCACTCACAAATGTTGTTTCTACTATTTAACTGTTGGTTCGACTTTCGTTTTTAGCTTTTACAGCAGAGATTCCTGCCCACATTAATTAGTATATTTCAAGCTCCGCCAGAGAAGACTCCATTAGGAATTAACGCTGTAAGTAAAACACATCATATCAACTGTAGTCAGAAGAGAACGACTAAAAGTTCTAAATATGTCAACACCAGACCGCTCTTACTCATAATTATTGACAACTCAACTGTCCAATTTCTGAACGCTTAAAACTACTTGTACTTTTGTCCTTCTTCTTTTGTACAAGCCTTGCTTAAAAACATAGTAACAATTATTATGGCGTATTTTCACGATTGATCATTGCAGTTATACACATAACTTAAGCAGTTGTGAAATTAAAGCCTGAAATAAATTCAGGCCTGAACGGGATTCGTATCCAAGACCTCTGCGATACCGGTGCAGTGCTCTACCAACTGAGCTATCAAGCCAACTGGGAGCTGGTCACATTGTGAGTTCGTAATAAGCCCTAAGAAGGTGAAGACTCGGAATGCAAATGACTAAATGTGTGTATGATTTTGATGATCAATCGTGAAAATATCTTCCTCTGAAGTTTAAATATATGATCTCTCCACCTACGATCGACTTGTACACCGTTTTCCCCTGCCCTTAGAAACAGATCTAAACAAATAATACTGGTAATTGAAAAAGATTTCCAACCCAAAGTCAATGATGTGATTGTGAAAATCAGGCGCTATCGTAGCGTTTTACACTAGTCATTCTTTGTGAATTCGAATTAAATGATCAGTATTGGTAATAGGACTGAGTGGAGTCCAGTTCGTTACAAGTGATAAGAAAATCGGACGATCGCATATGACACGAAGTCTTGTTATCAATTAATTATAAAAAATTACAATTTCGGCGAAAAGAAGAATAGCCAAGTTATGAAAGAAAAGAAAACTTGGCATTAAAATACTGACAAAGGAGACGTAAATTGTTTAATGTCACTCTGAAATTGAAATCTCTCTGAAATGCATTGGTTGGATAAAACTACAAATTTGAATGTGATCGGTTGTTTTAAACTACAAAGTTGAACGTGATTGGCTTATTGAACTGTCTGATAACAACTTGACAAGGGAACAAGTGAAAAAAAGAGTTTTTTAAACCAATCACAATCGATTAAATTGTAAGTTTTTATGATAAACTACCTTATCGTTTGAAAAATCGCTACGATTTATTTTTTCGTTGCATTTATCTGCAATTGATGAAACCTAGTCCACGAATGTCTTGACCTATGTTTCCACGTAGTAGTGTGGTTTTCTCTGTAATTGTGAACCCACCAGATGGCGAGAAATCTGTCTCCTTTCCTGGCGTGATTTCTCATCCATCCATATTTTTATCTTCGCAGGTCTGTATGGATATCCTGTGTAACATTATCCGGTGTACCCAGCCCCCTCTCTCGGAACCGCTGCTCAATTCTGTCTTTCCTGTCGTCGTTAATACAATACTCGCGTCAGACGATAACTCTGTGTTACAGGTACAGTCAGGGGTACCGGGGTCAAAATTTCTCGTACAGTTATTACTTGAGAAATGGAAAACATGTAGCGTGTTCCTATCTAGCGTTTTATCACAAATGCCGCGCTCTGATTGGCTACGCTACTCACTGTCTATTCTGTGATTGACAGTGAGTAGCGTAGCATTGTGCCCTTGTTAACAAAATGACGGCCGCTTCCTGGCGTTTTCGAAGTGCTGAAGAGGATTTAGGAAAAGTTTTGAACTACTAGTGACATGGCGAGCTCATAATCTAATTGTTTAGTAGATAGTGAGTAGCTCAGAAGTGTGCGTTTGTTAACAAACTGGCAGGCACTATTTTGCTTCTTTGAAGTGTCTGGGAAGAGGATTTAAATAAAGTTTTGAACGATTAGTAGATTTATGCTAAAACAATTAGATTGTTCGCTCTTGATTTCTATGCGTGATAGTTGACTCGGGCTGCGCCCTCGTCACTTCTTTTTACATGATATTCCGCGCTTTTAAATTAATTTTTAAAGGCTTAGACTGGAAGCCGAAAGCTCTACAACGTTTTTACAAAAATTCTGAGAACGCTGTTACACCAGAAAACGTTTTCCTGTTGAATTTCATTTTTAAACCTCGTTACTAACCATCGCTCGAGGTATATTGGCTTAGTAATATATATATTTTTTTATGTTTTACAAAATAGGGTGGTGGACAATGCCTCAGAGCGTTTGTCTACGTTTCACCGGAACAGTTGATTGCTTGGTGAGTGATCTCGTTTTAAAAGATAAGTCCATGTATGTTATTCTCTACAAACGCTGAATAACGATGCATAAAACATAATATGTGAAAACCGAATGTCGAGGGACCGCCATTTCAAGATTGTGGTTTAATATTACGAGAATATAACGAACGTATTTTTCTTGTTATCAACCCTTTCTAAATGGACGTTTTGTGCTGTTCTCCAATCTCGTTTATTTTTCTTTTTTTCCAGGCGTGATCCGCAAGGTAATAGTGCAATCTCTTACATTATCCGAGCAACTTCTCACCTTCTCGACCCCAGAGCTCCCGAGTTCACGGCCTCATTTGTTGGTAGACTGGTAACTACAATGATTCAAAAGGTTCGTGTTACATCTGAATAAGCGTGTGTAGAAATTCAACGTCACTTCTGGTTTTCGTGATCAGTTTGGAGCGTAAATGTGCAATATTTTTGCTAAAAAGCGTAAAACGGCAACAGAAGTAAATCAATGAAGACATGACTGATCATTGCAGTTACACACACAACTTAAGCAGTTGTGAAATTAAAGCCTGCAAAAAAAATTCAGACCTCTGCGACACCGATGCAGTGCCCTAGGCTGCTCTACCAACTGAGCTATCAAGCCAACTGGGCGCTGGTCACATTATGAGCTCGTAATATACCCGTAGAAGGTAAAGAATGCAAATGAATATATGAAAATATCGTAAATTTTAACTGCGGAGAAAGGTATGAAGACATGATTGATCATCACAGAGGTGATGGGTTCGTATGTCGTTCCGGCCTGAATCTTTTAGAAATTTTTTTTCAGACTCCGTCGCTTGTGTCCAGTGAAAACTAGCTTGTTGGAGTCGGAGGCAGAAGCGGAAGAATACACCAATCACAATGTTCGATTCCACGCCTTGTTATTGGTTGGTTCTTCCGCTTCTGCTTCCGACTCCGGCAACGTAGTTTTCATTGGATCATATGCGACGGAGTCGTAAACGGAATCAGAAGAAATGGAAACGTCTGATTCTTCCGTCTCCGATTCCGTCGAGATTATGACTCCGCATATGTCTCCAATTTCCGATTTTCGCAAGGTCATAGGCGCTCTTACGACTCCGACTACGTCGCTAGCGAAAACCATCCTTTACAAAACACTTGTGCGTCGTTCACTATTCACTCATGCAAAACTTCAGCTCTAAGTCTGAGTTAAACCTTTTCGTTATCTCTTATTATATCCTAGTTTCTGTTAACATTTTTACAACTAATTCAAGCTGGTGTATAAAATCCTGATCGCCCCGGGAAAACCATCTTGACGGAAAACTAAGTTCTCCCAATGACAAATGCAGAAAATGTCTAACAAAAAGTAAAGAGAATTTGAGTGCTGTTAGTACGGGATAATAATACGATTTTTTTCCTTTTTTTTATACAGATTGGAAATAACCTTGGTGAAAATCTCGACTTATTATTAAGAGGAGTCCTTAGCAAACTTCAACAGGCTGAAACGTTGAGCATAATTCAGGTAAATCACGGACGTATATGTTGCAGCACTCGTTTCATTGGAATCCTTGGAGCTAACCTGCTTTTCGTACAGCGTTTGTACGAAAAGGAGAAATGTACAGTGAATGTATGGAAAAAGTCGGGAGATTGATGCTTGATAATTTGAGGAAGGTTGACATTGTGCAATTTCTATGAATTACAAAGTGAAGATAACAGTTAACCGATCAAATTTGAGAAATGAGGTCGCATGAAAAAAGCCGCAAATTAAGACTGATTTTAATTTTTTAATTTTTCATTTTAACTTCTCAGCGAGCGTGAACCCTTCACATTTAATCGGAAACATCTTTTGCTAGGTATCTTTACTTCGTAATATATAGAAATTGCACAATGTCAACCTTCCTCACTTGAAATTATCAAGCATCAATCTCCCGACTTTTTCCATACATTCACTGTACATTTTGCGCTCGCCCCAGTAGTTTTGCACCCCCGGCAAAATGGCGCCGGTAACCTTGAAATGGTCTATTTGTACGTGGGCAAAATAACTCAAATACCTAAACTGAGCTCCTTAAGGCATCGGTCAAGTCCTAATACTTCTGTTTTTCTTCGTTCACAGTCGCTGGTCCTTTCATTTCTTCACCTGATGAATAGTCAACTACAGATGACGCTTGATTTTCTGAGTGGCGTTCCTGACCCGACCGGCAAATCAGCGCTGGAATATGTCGTTAAGATATGGTGCGCAAGGCAACCGGAATTCTTTGGTGTTTACGACAGTAAAGTGAGGTAACTCAATAAGTACACCGTCAGCCATAAAATAAAACCGTCCGAATTTTTCGAGTGTCCGAGATATTTACAGTGCAGTATAAAACTTTAACTAGGCCCAAAACTCTCAGTTCCACTCTAGTTAGACACAAAGCGGTGTCTAGGCGAAAAGGAGTACTGTTTAGCGTAACCAAGTTGTATTTGAACCGGGTAAGGTGCAGTTCTTGTGTTTAGCCGCTAGTCTCAATAACCCGAGCCAGAAGAGCGCGAAGAAAAGACCGTGAAGGTATTAGAGGTCGTCTCTTCTTACTAACCTGTAATTACTGCTTTTGGACACTCAATTCATTTTTCTTTTTTCGACCTCTTACAGCACAATGGCTCTTTGTAATGTTCTACAGTTCTTCGTTAACACTGGCGATAAAAGACTCTCAAGTATCATAGTTAAAGGAGAGAGGATTTTCCAGCAGGATGAAGGTAACATCCCGGGTTTGAAAATAGTAAACTCTTAAATATTCAGTACGTTGGGAAAGTTGGAATCAATCAAATTTGGTAATAAGTGAAACGGAGGATGTTCAATCTACTTCATGTTTTATTGGGAATCATTTTTTAATATCTAGAAGTAACTGGTCATCAAGAACTTTCAATATATTCATGTTTTTTTTTTCTCATCGACATTTCAATTCTGCAGTGAATAACAGCAAAAAGGTTATCGCTGTAACATGCGATTTGAAATCGTCGCATTTATCTTCATAGTTTGGTCTGTCATCCTATGTCTGTTCTCATGATAGAGAATCAGGCTGTAGGTTACCTTCCTCCAGGCTGTCTTATCCTCTGCAGCCGATGATTCCTCTGAATAGGTTCTTAGTGCCCAGTCTCTACTTAAAGTCATTTGAAACTTTAATATTAGTTTACTAAGATAGTGTGAAACACCAAACTGATAATATTAAAATGCCACTGAGATCATATTGTCGATATCCATTTTTTTACATTTTCGTGCACAATAAGTCTTTCCGAAAGATCTTGTCAAATTTCAATCTATTACGAACATTAGAACTCACGTTTTTGGAACTTTATTTCCGAGAATTTACGGCCGCCATTAATTTTCCTTGTTCCAGTCTTGGTTGAAAAATTGGAGTAAATGACGTCATACTCTCAAAAATACCACACGGGTTGACAACCTCGTTCCCAGGGTCCTATCTCTTCCTCCCTCGAGAAAGTACCCTGGTTGCTATTTTGCATGATGAAGTACATGCATCAGTATAAGCAGAAAAGATGAAATATTTTGGCTTTGTTGCAAAAATAAATTTCTTTCTTCTGTCCCTTATTTAAACCTCTTAAAATCACGCTTTAA
>OMLO01003866.1_pt1 | contig 12409 bp, 12 predicted proteins | sample 1674811 | NCBI WGS metagenome assembly OMLO01 (sample SAMN06265003, study PRJEB25207) | coral metagenome | isolation source: Coral host | place: Mexico:La Bocana,Puerto Morelos, Mexico | collected 2008-11-13
TGAACATTGGCCAACACCCATTCCACAAACCAACCCCACTTATTATAGTCATACAATAGCTATATATATAAATATATCTTAAAATAGCTTTATGTATAATGGAAAAAACATGTGATAATTTCAATGCACCACACTTTCAAACAGTTTATGCCCCAAGGGAATGGAAACCATTATGTTGAATCTACGCCCTCAAATCTCAAAGATGTTTCAGAAACACTGTATCTCAAAAGAACTTCCTTGTTTTGGGCCACAGATCAGATTGGACTTTAATGGGCATCCAATGTTGCCTCTAAAAATGACATTACGGGTGATGCATCTTAAAGTCTGTCAGAACCACATCCCTTGAAGGTCTTGGAAAACTCACCAAAGACCATTCCACCTGTCTCCGCTTCCTGGGTCCCTTGAGGAATCCGCACATGCAACTGATCTTCCTTGCTTGGCCGACGTTATCCTCGCAGGATTTCATGATGCTTGGTGCAGCTTTTGGAGGGCAGGGTGTGTGTTTGGGCCTGGGTGGAGTGAGTCAAGAATTTTGCAAACAATCAATTTATAAAAGTTAAACCCACAAAGTCTTTGATGGTATTTTACTCCCAAATAGATTGAACTATCTAAGGACATTGGTGGTGATTGGTCACGTGCTGGCTTGGAGCCATTGGTGGGGCTTCTGAAACAAGCTAGGGATGACGGCGTATACTCACCGGATCCCATGATCCCATTCCAAATTGAACCCTCAAAAGAAGTGTTTGAAAGATTGAAGGGCCACTGGTTGAAAACGATCAATGTGGATGATAGCTAGGCTAATGGCATGGTTCACCTGTGGTATGTACTGGGCCTGTGGCACATTATATATAGAGGTTCCAACCTGACCTATATAACTCTTCTGTAAAACTTTTGTTGTTTCCCGATGATTCCATTGTTTCCATATATTGTTTTCACTTTCAAAATGTTTGTGAAACAGACCCAGGGTGACTACATTTGTCAGAACCGTATGAAATGCCAAGGAATCCCAACAATGATTCCAACGTTTAATTAGGTATCTGGAAATCTGGCTGATTTATGTTTCAATGAGTTTACAGTCGAGAAGATTTGCTACGTAATGGCAGCTGGAAAATTAGTGTTTAAGGCTGGGAATTGGGATCGCTTTCTTTGGAATGTGTAGAGTGGCATGGGTTTACAGGAACTTCCCTCATATACATGTATATGTATAGTTTATGTGTGTGCTGATTGGAAGTAGAATGCATCCAAAACCATCTTTGGTGAAACACAATCTATGGAAATGGTTTTGAAGTGTGTTGCAAAGAGTGTTTTTAACCTTCAATCGTGCCCTCATGAATCACAATCCACTGTAAAACAGTTTATACAAAGGAAACTGTCAAGTTTTTCCATCTCTTTTTGACAATGGCTTTATGTGGCATGATCACTAAAGCCATAAACATTAGTTTCAAGATGTTTCAGGTCTGAAAACACACCGACATACCTGATGCACATATCTCCCCTTAGCCATTTTGGTGGTACTCAGCGATCTTGCGATTGAACAACCTTGCTTTTTCGACTTGGTGGGCAAGTGTGACCAGGCCTGGATGGGTGCCTGGGGGTGCGTTAAAATTGCGTTAAAATTGCTGCTGACAGAAAATAGAGCGTTAAAATAGCGTTAAAATGCGTTACTTTGCGTTAAATTTGTCTGGGGGGGTTAGGGAAAGGAGTGAAGGGGAGGGGTGGTGGGGTGGGGAGGGGGTCGTCTCTCTTCACCAGAACTGCTGTGGTGTCTCTTCACCAGAAGTGTTTTGGGCCCGGTGCAGCACTTGTCATGTGGCCGCTATTGCATGGCTCGACCACACTGCCAAGCATTCTGAAGCTGGCTGGCATCAAGTGGCATCCTCATGTTCTGCAAATTGGGATGCAAAATCTGAAAAGCATTGGGCCACTCACCCGGCCGTTTTGCTCTTGCAGCGAGCCACTCGCTCTTTTGCGTCATGTGGTGCCTGCGTCAAAGGAAGCTGCCAACTTTGCACCCCAGCTGATCAAACAATGAGCACCTTTGCTGGAGCAAAGCCTTTTCATCTCCACGTTCACAGCTTTCGCATCAATGCTGGTTCATCGGCATCAAAGTAACATTGCATGCAATTGCAATGGAAGGTGATGATTCGCCGACTGACTTAATGCGCAATAATACTTCCTATCTTATTGTCATTACAAGGGACGTCCCATCCTACATGATACAAATAGTGATTTGGGTGGATATCATTTCCAGAAAACCTGGCATCTATTCCTTTAGAGTTGGAACAAATAGTTTTTTGCATTCTATATTTATAGGAAAATAAATTTAGGATATTGATGGATTGATTGGACTAGATTCCCGTCAATTTGAGGTCAGTTAAAGAGTTCCATCCACCTGCATTTTCCCCTGAAAAGGTGCCATGCCCACGGGAAGAGCACCAAAAGCCACTGCTTCAAAGGCATCTTGTTGGCAAACATTAGTGCATTTCAAAAAAAGATATCAACAGTGATATTTGTATGTATTTGTTATAGAGAAATTAAAACAATCACCAGCCTCCAATTTGTTTCTCATATGGCCACTGATGAATGCTTACATTCAGGGTATCTTCCAGCTCCTTGACAGCCAAGGCACATCCGAAAGCAAAAGTTGCCAAGCCACCAACACCGGTATCTCACTCCTCCGGAGAGCACTTTGATGAGAATGCGGAACTTGAGAAGCTGAATGCACGTTTGAATGGTTCCTAGTTAGCAATTCTTGTTTACATACATGCTTTAGATAGCATTCTCAACAAAGATGGATCATACAAGTAATGAAAATACATGCAACCTGCTGGAAAAGGCAGGAAAGTGAATACACATGTTGATAATGGTGAATGACCCAGGTTTGCAAAACATACGCAAAAAACCCTGAAGTCCAAAGTAATGTGGTTGGCTAAACCAACATGTTTTTTGTTAAACACTGGTGATCATGGTAATCCAAATATATGGGGGTTTCCGAAAATGCTGGTACCCCCAAATCATCTATCTTAGTAGGGTTTTCCATTATAAATCATCCATTGTGGGGTACCCCTTTTTTTTCGGAAACACCCATATAGCTATATAGTCAAAACCACCCACCCCAGGAAAGAAATAGATACACCAATATGCTAGCTGTTTTCTGGTTTGAAATCAGATCTTTGGTATATGAGCTGAATGATCAACTATATACTTGGGGTTGAGTTTAATTTGTCCATGCCACATCTTCTGAGGTGGTGATTCTGGCCGTGAGGTGGCTATGATTGCGACCCCACAAAAGTCAACTACTGGTTCAAAGAGTCCGGCAAAGCAGGGATTGATTAGGGACAAGCCTGCCACCCCTTCCAAGAATGCAACCCCAGTTAAAAGCCCTGTTCAAAAAAAGGCTAAAGGGGTTACTGCTGAAGAGACTACAGTGCCAGAGTCAACCCAACCACCTCCAGTGGAAGAAGTGGCTGAAGCGGCTCCAGCTCCAATGGAGGTGGTTGTTGTTGAGACCCAAAAAGATCATGATCATGAGGGTACTGATGCTATGCAAGTGGACCATGAAAACCTCAAGGAAGCACATGCTGTTCCTTGCCTAAAGTCATCATCTAGCTATTTTACACATGCTTATGCTGTGTCATTTGAGTTCATGTGTGCATATGAAATGCAATGAATATATATATATATATATATGTAGTTTTTGTTTAATTATACCCAGCTCCACACACCTAGGACTCAAAGGTTGGCAATGGAAAAGAGGATGGTGATCCAAATGGTGCTACAGGCCCTGTTTTTTGGCCGTTTTTATTGGATTTACTGCTTGTTCCAATGTACAGCTTTCTTAAAATAGTAGCCTGATTTGTTGCAGGTGGCTCCCCCGAGAAGCATGATGAAAAATTGGGAGGTTCTTTGGCTGCAGCCCTGTTCAAATGGATAATCTCTGTTTCTGGGGGTTTAGTGCGCAGAGCAGGTCATCAGGATCTCCACAATCTCAAAGATATCTCAAAGGCCGCTCCCCAATTTCAACTCTGTCAAGATGCGTTTGGCCTGATTGACATATGTGATGTCATCACAGTAGGAGTCTTAGTCCTCCTTGAGGCTCGTAGCCCGTCAAAGCGCACAGGGGAACCTGCATGCCCTGCATTTTAGTCAATCATAATGTAGTGGATTTGCACCATCCTGCTGGCCAGTAAATTCTTTGGCACATCTTCCCAACGCAGTTGGCCATAGTTCCTCTGAATGCCCAAAAAATCAAAATGTGCTTTGAGGTATGCGGCGCTTGGAAACCACGACCACCGTCCCTGATCTTTCTCTCCATTCGCACCTCTTCATGGAGAAAGTCTCGCAGCAAGTTACCTCCGAGCAGTGGGATGGGCTTCGGAAACATATCACGGAATGGGTGGTGGAAGTGAATGAATGGGACCCTGAGCATCCTTTTGACCAACTTCCCAAAAAAGTAGCTCAGTGTTGTAAAGATTTGCTACCACTGGTGGTGAAACTCAGTGAGCTTTCAAAAGATCATGGTATGGCTGTATACAATGAGGCTGGTGAAGTAGAAAAAATCAAAACTGCTTACCAAAACATGCTCAAGAAGCTGCATGATGAATCCAAACATACCGAGTCAAAGGAAAGTGGGTTGAAGAAATGGCTTGAGGGAAAGATTGCTCAAGCGCAACTAGCTTCAACAGGTTTGGAGAAACAAATGAAGGACATTTCTATGGAGATCAACTTGAAGGTGGATAGTTTGGTCAGGACTGCTCAACAGCATGTTGCTGGGGATTCCCCAAGCAATGGTGCAGTTGTTGACCCTCTGATGTCCGAACTTGAAAATCTCATGGAAAAATGCTCCATTGAAGATTTGAGTCGACAACAAACTCTAGAGCTAGGGGGGTCGCAACCAGTGGAGCAAATGTTGCAAGATGCTCAGTCACAACAAAATATGCCGCCACTGGCCCCTCGGTTTAGTCCTTCGAAATCTACAAATGGTGATGGTGTTATGACCCCTGCTGAGCTATCGGGTGGAAGCACCACAAATGGTGCATCAGTGGTTGAGACCAAGGATACCCAGGCTTGCCCATGGGATGTTTTCACTTTTTAGATTTATTTCATAGGTGAATGTCTTAATGAACCCAGTTCTATACAGTATATGTTTTGATCAATCTGAGTGTGCAACACTATAAGATTGAGTTCACCACAAGTGCTATGTACCCAACATAGAAGTATATTATATATATATATATATATGTAAGCCTAATTATATTTACAGCTTATGGTATATGGTTGAGTTCCTCCAGTTTAGGTACCTGTTTTGGTTGATGCCAGTACAATCAAAAAAACATTGTACACAAACATGTCCAGCCTCCCCAAACTAGAATTGAACACAACAGTACCAATGAATTGTACCAATGACGGCTCCTCCATGGTAATGCCCCCAGATTTGACCCCAGCCATTCTTGCCTTTGTCAGGCGAAGGTGCCGGAGCAGGCTTCGGATGCTGTGCCTGGGCAGGCAGTCTCAACTGCTTTGGCGGTGATCAACAGGAAGGACACCATGCAACTCCAGGCATGTGGGACTGGAGTCTACCCTTGCTGTATTATAGTTTTACATATTGGTGAAAGACAACTGCCTTCAACCAGGGATACGCTTGAGGGGAAATGACTGAAATCTGACAAACAAAACAAGCGGAAATAAGACTCTTATTTCCGCAGCTTCATCAAATACAAACTATATAGTTTCTAATAAGAGATATGTTCCCTCGTTTGGTCATGTTTGATCAATCTATTTGCTGAACTGAAATACATGCAAAAAAACACATCTTTGCTTCAGCAGGTGGATCACCATGAGGAAGATCCCATTTCCTACTTGCAACCGGATGGATCCTATCTGTATGAAAGACCTGATGGGAAACTGGAATCATGGAAAGAACGGCAGACCAGGTTGGCGCACAATCTTCGGATGAAATTCAACAGGTCCTTCCGTAGCTTGAAATAACTTTACTACCTGGACTGTATATATTTTGAATATGTATACTGGCAAGACTGGTTGGAACAAATCAACATGTATTCGGATAATGCAATCAAACAAAATCCAAGGCAATGCCCCAGATGAAGTTATCCGAGCTGCCCAAAACAAGAAGTACAGTTTCTTGGTGACATCAATGCTGCATTTTCATCATCAACATATATAGCTAGGAGTTGCATGCGATCTTGCAAACTTGTTCATACAATTTGGGGTTAAAAACCATGTGTGTGTGTACGTGTGCATCTAAGACCGGGATCTGATCAGCTCTTTATTCGAAGACTGGCTTTCCAGTGGCCAGAACTGGATGCAATCTTCCGTATACTTAAATGCTTCGCGTACCCACGAGCAGTCGAAACGTGGAACATACGTTATGAAGAATCGTGCTTGGCTGGTGGAGAAGTATGGGGAAGGTGTGGCAGATTCCATAATCGAAAACAAGCGACAAATGCAGTTGAAGAGGAAAAACACAGATCCCCAGTATGTCATGGAGAACCCTGACATTCCAGGTTCCAAGGAAACTTTTCTTGAACTTAGGTGGATACCAATGCAACCTTTTAAAATTTGTTTGCAGTCCCAAAAAAATCATCGCAATGCTGTAACTACAGTGTGCCAATGTTCTCCCTGAAACACCTCCAACATGTGACAAAAAAATACAATGCACTATGATAACTTACCCCTTTTCACCATGCACTGATTTAAGGAACACGAGATGTACAGGGTGTTTGATGGCCTAAGCTTTGAAGACTCAGAGACCAACAGGTTTACCACTGGTTTCTCATCATCTGGGCAGTTGTCGGAGGATCAAACTCGGGAGTTTATGTGACTTGTCTTTTATTTTTAGTCTATTATAAATGATTCTCTCCTTGAGCCCTTTCCCTGCCCTTGGTGTTCCTGTTCTCTGCCTGCTTTTGGTGAATCGCGTGCCAAGGCCAGTCATCCTGGAGGGGTCGAAGGGAATGGCGGGCGCTTTGTCCGGCTTTGGTGGAGCAGTTGGTGGACTAGGCGCTGGATCGGCTGGGTTGCCTGTGCCAAACAACCAAAACCCTCCTGGCCCTCAAAAAGATACAAGAACCCGCAACAAAACAAAGAAGGAAGTGGGATTGAAGAAACAATGTGGCCAAAAGATCCAAGCTATCTCCTCCAAGCTTACAGAGTTGATGGTGCTCCATAGCAAGGTGACAGTGTCCCCATTGCAACATGGTTGAAATCAAGCTAAGATATAGTTGCGTTGCAAAAGCATTTTTCATATTTTATATACAAGTATATATTATTGATATATGTTGTCTTTGTTGGGGGGTCATTTATATGTTGTAAATGTTTGAAAAACAAATATATATGGACCCAAGGTCTGAGAGCATGAAGAATGGGTATCTTGGTGAGCTAGATGCACGAAAGACGGAGTTGAATGGAATGAAAGCTATTTTGGAGGAGTTATACATGAGCTCTACCAGTGAGGAGGACATTGTAAAAGATGATACTTGTGCCACAAAATACAAAGATGCCATCCAAGCAGTAGATGCCAATGCAGCCAGCTACACTTCGACTTTGAAGACTGTGAAATTGGCCATTGAAGCTTAGCCTAACTTCCTTGAAGAAATCACATGTAGACTATTTAGTCTGAATGAACACTTTCCCTCCAATCATTCCAAAACACGTTCTTGATATAATATTTTAAATGTGGTTTTGAAACATAGCTGGACAAAACCAGTTTGATCTATGAATGAAACACCTTGTTGTTAATGTCACTAAGGATCCTCCCAAGCCGAAGGCCAAGGGGAAGGCAAAAGCGAGAGTCGCACCCAACAATTGATGTATGCCTGTGGTGTCTTAGCCATAGCCTTTTGGTTGGCTGGCTTCATGTGTCTGAATGAAGGGTATTTCAGAGTTTCACTCTAGCCAGCTTTTCAACATGAAAAGGTGGTGGCATGGACATAGACCCACAACTGTTTTGACCAATCGGTGAATCATTATTTTCCAATTATGATGCAGGGTGAACCTTGCACTATTGCCTGGGGTGGTCATGCGATGTTTCCCTTAGAAGCTTGGGGCATGTCGTGATTGGCCCTTAAGATGTGTGAAAACCGGTCCAGCTTTGGAAAAAACAGTTTGCCTGCACTGGTCTTTGTCCTTGATTGTGGTGATGATGATGAGGATGTTGAGGATGATGATGATAATGATGATGATGATGATGGTGAGGATGATGATGATGATGGTGATGATGGTGATGATGATGATGATGATGATGATGGTGATGATGATGATGATGATGATGATGCTGATGATGATGATGATGATAATGATAGATGATATTAGATGATAGATGTACTTCCCACCCCAGTTTGAACCACACCACGCAGGTGCTTCAAGCGGCAGCAAGGCTCCTGCAGCTACTTGTGGTGCGTCTTCTTCGAAGGTGTCCGTGAAGTCAAAGACCTCACCATTATATAGCTATATGCTGAAGCATGCTGGGCTGGGAGACTCTAGGCAGTTGTTCTATTTTGTATGGTGCAAAAAAAACAAATATGTGATCAACATATTCATTATCATATGCTTACCCCAAGGTTTGTAGTGTATATCTGTACACATCTGAACCCAGGACTGTGGATGGATACCATTTGCAAAACTTTACCTTTTGGCCATATACAATCAATGGGTTGTTGGGACAACATGTTTGTTAATCACCTCCAATTACCTGCTCATTGAACAAATCCTAGGCGACATCATATAAGAAGGTGCAGGAAACGATGAAAGTGGTGGCCAAAGAATTTGAATTTCAGGGCTACACTATGAGGGGGCCATGCTCAAGCCTAGCCCATGGGAAAAAAAAAGAATGTCTCTAGAGACATCCAACGTGACTACAAGAAGCGAAACCTGGATCCAGTTTCTTTTTTTCAAAAATGATCAGCAAGCTTTTGATTGTCAATGTATTTATATTCATACATCTGTTGTGGTTTGCACTTGCTAAAGAACCAGCAAGTTCCCGAACAACTTCAGGTTCCTGTGCGGTTGATTGATATCCCTGTCCACAAACAACGTGGGGTCCAAGGAATTGAGTCAAGGAGGGGTAACCCTGGGTTTTGATTATCAATGGGTAATTGTTAAAATCTAGCTGTTGATTCACAAACTCATGTACCAGTTGATCTTATGGAAAGTACCTCCAGAACTACAAAAGCTTTTGACAGAAACCAATTCAACTGGTGCATGATTTTGTGAATTGACAGTTTTGTTTTGCTTGGCCCTGCAGGAAATTTCCAGTGATATTACCCCATGATCTCCTTCCTTGGCTTCAGCGCAATGGTGCCTTTCCTACTGTGTCTACAGCAAACATCTCTGAATATTGGGGTTATCAAAAGCGTTGGAGGTCCATCCCTGAATCTGTTGATGTGGAAACCTGTCACCCCCTCTACCTGTGGGCGGATGATGCGCAATTTAATGAGCAGTACGAAAAGATCATATGCATTGTTGCTGGACACGTATTAGATGAGAGGTCATTTTCAATTGAAACCTGCTGGCCTTTGTTTGTCTTGAGAGAAGATCTTGGGATTTAATTGCAGCAATACTTTTGCTATTATTTTATGTTTGGGTGGCGGTTCCAGTTCTGAACAATTAATGGGTCACTTCTTGGGGTGCCAGCTTTTAATGCACTTGAGGAGCTATCAATTGGCTTTCCAACCTTGTATGCTGCTCTACAACCTGTTCCTCGGAGTCAATTTAGTTGGCCTGAGTTGGGGAAGGTACATCCACTGTGATCATGTCCCAAGAAGTTTATAGATCAGTTGGTCATCTGATGTAGAAACTTTAAAATAGAAAATGACATTTGTCTCAGTCTCATTGCTATATACAGCCTATAGTCAACAACCCAGCACCTGTGGATAATCCCACATCGCACCTAGCCAAGGTAGTTGCAAGCATGAAGCAACTGCTGGAGGGAGTCCCTGTTCCTGGGGGCAGCACGCTGCAAGCTGTTGTCATGCAGGTGCGAGCCGATTGGAAGTTTCAACGAGCCCTCTGGCCAGGTCAAAAGTCTGAATTCTTTTTGGGATGAAACAAGTTGTGTATTTCAATTGGTAGCTAGGTAAAATCCTGGTAAAAAGAATGTTCATCCTTTGGATTTGTTAACTTTTGAAATTTGCTTGTAAAAAAGTATATATCTGTCAGCAGTTCAGGAATGGATGAACCTATCGGCGGGATATACTTCACATGCAATCTGCCATCTTTGCCGTGCAACCAAGAATGATTACATGAATGCCCCATCCAACTTGGCGTCTTCATACAGGCATTCCCTGGCTTCTTTCAAGCAAGAGTCCCTGAAACCTGGACCAAAAAGCTTCCCGTATGAATGCCATTGGTTTGATTTTTTTTAATGGAGAGCAGGGTTTATATTTGATTTTTTTGATGTTGTCATCCTGGTGGGGTTTCCATATATAACATGATGGATTATATATATCAAAAATCCTACCGCAATAGAGATGCAAGTAAACTGCACCATTCAGCATAGGTTGAAATTTCCGAGTGTGTGTGTGTGTGTTTTTCAACAACAAGGTCCGTTGCTGGATTTGCCACTCTTTATTCCTGATACTTTGCGATGGTGCACTATGCATGTGCTCAATCTGGGGGTGTGTTTGTGGGCAGCTGGATCAACAATGCGTGTTTTGCTCAACAAATGCCGCCAGATTTGGGCAGGACACGATATCATGTTGTCTGACAACGATCGCCTTTCTGTTGCATATGAAGCTTTCAGAAAGTGGACAAGGGAGAACAAAATACCGAAACTTGCTTCCTTAATAATTTATACCCTTATAAATTTTTAGGGTATGAGTTTTTCTTTTGCCAAAAGTGTTTGCAATACTAGTATGTCCCAGTGGTAAAATTTGTTAGTTGTTGTGCTCTCTTTTTTTCGGCTTAGGCACTCGCAACCCAGATTCACGGTGAAAAGGTTAAGGTGCTTTCAGCACCCGTACCCCGAGCTCCAGGCCAAGGCCTATAACGTTTCTTGGTAAGTCCTACGTATGCATTGACGTTAGATTGCAAGGTCCACAAAAAAGAAATTTCTTGGCAATTTAAAGTATATATATAACCCCCTGGATTTGATCACTGGTGTTTTTTTGAACTCAACCACATAGGGAAACCTGACGCATATGTTTGCATTTTTAAGTCGAGCTTCCAATTGCCGAGACCCAATGTGCCATTGCATTGAGTGCACATCTGAGGCTCGGGTGGTGACAGCTTGGTTATCTGAAGTGCTTGTCCCCCTGTCAGTGGCTAACCGTGATGATCAAACATTGGCGTTGATGACTCGCCTCATGTGTCTCTGCTGCGTGAAAGTGTTGATGTGACCACCCTGTTTAAACAATATGATGGTCCAATACTCCTGCATCCTTGAGGTGGAACCTTGCTGAGTGGTTCAATGTGCATGAAAGGACTGGCAGGTATCTATCTGATGAATGTGTTGCCAGGATTGAGCAAGTGTGTGACCTTTACTTGAAATCAGGCAGTATGTTTTTTTGTTTAGGTGCCCCAGGTGCCTGTTTTGTTTAGGGTTGAGACCTGAATGCATAGATAATATTCTATGCTAGTGGATGCTAGTGGTTTAAACCCTTATAAGCCATGCTAAGCCCAGGATGAAGCTATGCTGGCCTATTGCAAATTGGCTGATCAAGCTGTTGTGTCCGGGGAATTGCTGTGGCCAAGCCGGCCAAAACACCATGTGGCTAGGCCAAATCTTTAAATGTGATGGTATTTTTTGTAGCTGCAAAATGTGAAACATCCTAGCGACAGGCATTCCAAGAAGTGGCTGCAGCTGAGCGGCGCGATAGACCCTCACCCTGATTATTCCCAAGTTTTTTTGTTCTTATACTTGTTTGGGGATATGACACCTGCATATAAATTTAATAGGCTTCCCAAACATATGTTGAAGATATGATTGAAATATTTGTTGTTTTTATGAATTAGTAGTTTGAAAGACAACCACCAGCAAATCAGGAGAGAACAGCCGATTCTACCATGCCTTCAAGTGTGAGGATTTTGTGGGAAAGATTTCAACGCTGGCATCAAAATGCAACAAGCTAACTCTTGAAGCATCCCTGCTGCCAAGGATGTATCTTGGGTTTCTGGAAGGCATTGTGAACCATATATTTATGGATGCCATCATGATATAAAGTCAAAATTGCAATGTTTAGATATTTTTCTTCCACTGTGTGTTGAAAATGAGGCTGAGCAATCACCATGACCATGCGGAGATGGATGTGAAGTGATAATTACTCTTGCTGATAGTCAACCAAAAGTGGGGAGAAAAAAGTGCGAGGGTACTGGAAAGACCCAGGGTTTTCAAAGACCTGCTCAGCAGGTGTTTGGGATGGAATAGCTCCTTAGTGAATCTTTCAATTGCAAT
>OMLO01003867.1_pt1 | contig 12407 bp, 8 predicted proteins | sample 1674811 | NCBI WGS metagenome assembly OMLO01 (sample SAMN06265003, study PRJEB25207) | coral metagenome | isolation source: Coral host | place: Mexico:La Bocana,Puerto Morelos, Mexico | collected 2008-11-13
CGTTTCTGAGATGCGACTATTGGAATTCGATTGCTTGATAAAGGCCTCAACTACAGCTCATATTCTGTGCAATGGCAAAAAATGCATGCAGGACCAGTTTAGAGACAAATACATCGAAAGTCCATGATGTTGTATAGTCCATGGCACCCCGCCACTGTTTTAATTATAGAAGAAGACAAATCTGGCCTCCCAAATGCCTGCACTGAACCCTCTTTCTTGCCAACTTCCTTGTGGCAAGCATCATGGTTGCTGATGGCAATGGGTTTCCAAGCATTGAAGCAGCATATAACACTATCCCTTGTCTCTTAGAACAACCCCTGGCATCCTTGACGAAAACAAGGACTCATGACGTATCATGCCTACATTCAAGGGCATTATTGGCATGTTCAAGACTACTGGCACCGGTGCTTCATGGTGCTTCTCTTGTTTCATTGACACTTAGGTGTGAAATTGTGAAAGCTTTGCATATTTCCAAATTGAACAATGCTGCACTGTTTGAGGTAGGCTCCCGGTTCTGGTGTTGCAGTTGCTTCGTCCTGCCAAGGCAATCACATGAAACAATGCCTGTTCGGCCCTGGGGGCACTCCTGCAAGAGCACACAAGCAAACATACCTTTCATTGTGATCTGCATCTGGATCTCCAGAATCTAGAATCAATCCTTGGCTCTAATTCCAGAACACAGCCTTACTATTGTCCCTGTCCCCAGAGTTTGGAGGATACTTTCCCAAATCAGCATTGCCCATGATTCCATGTACAAATCGAATTCTCCACAGTTCCTGCCTCAGGTCTGGCAACCACACAGACTTCAGGAGGGCCATCAGCCTCAACATCCATGCTATGCACCATGGAACCCCCCATGAACGAGGCTTGGGGGCTTCGCCTGAAAAAGTACAGCCAACTCGTAGTGGGAAACACCATTCGTCCACTCCTGGAGCCAGCCGGTGTTTGCAAAGGTTGAACCACCTTGAACCGTTGAAGAAAGACCCCTTTTCAACACTTTCAGTGCGATTTTTGGCAAAAATGGATTACACAGCTACAGTAGGGTTGTAACTAGCAAAACATGTAATTAATGGCTACTTGGCCCCTACCACTTCAAGTCTCAAGTCCTGCGGTACCTTTTTGAGGATAGCATTGGCTTCAGCCACCACCTTGAGCTGAGTCGCTGCAGTGACTTTTCTTTTGGAAAAGATGGAAGTTCATAGTCGGGGCAGTCAGGGTACATGTCGCGTCAAATGCTAAGCTGGAAAAACCATCCCCCACTGTCAAGAACAAGTCCTACAGGTGTCCTAGGATAGCAACAAAACAATCCACCCAACAAGGACAAATGGCGAAATTTTACTGTCACCTCCGATGCCGCTTTGGCAGACTCCAGCAGTGCATTGGCCTCCGAAAGCACCCAGCACGATGCCAATTGAAATAAGATTCCGCCGCATACATTCATTAAGTCACTAAGTAGATTTGTATCTTCGGACACTTTCTGCAAAACCGGGGTGAAACCATCCAAAATGCAAATGTGCTATGAGTGTTCCTTCCTAATCTTTCCTTTCTTTCCAGAATCTGGTTCCTTCGTAATCTCCTAAACTTTATCATTTATCCGATAATAATTTATCCATACATCTGGCCAAATTATAATATTTCACCTCACGCCATTCCCCACGGACGACCGCCCTCCACTGTGACGATCGCCAACGTTCATGGTCCATGCATTCACGCACCAGTTGATGAGTATTCCATCACTGGATATCTAATTAACTAATCCAAAGACTGTATACGATTGAGTTTCCTGATACGCTTCAGGTGAGAGTTGTATAGGACATATTGGCGTTGTCCATTTGAAGGATTATCACCCTCAAGCAGAGACACGTTTATGGTAGCATAATGTGTGGGAATCTCAGGCACACGATTGATAGCCGATGATGGCTTAGACATGTATCCAAGATCCTTCATACATCTAATGGTAACATCCTGAAGTCTCATCTGTGGTCGATAACACAAGCCTGATTGTTGGCTAAATCCAAACAACAAAGCTGAAGTGCAAGACTTTTTATTTTTAACCGGGATGATTGAGAAGTTCAGCAAGTTACCCAGATATTTGAGAGAGTTACTGAAATTTGACATCTCAGTTCGGAAACTATTTCTAACAACTGCCACCGTTTCGCTTTGTAGCTCCGTTGTGTACTGTGGCTTGGCTGTGGCACCAAGATTTAGGGTATGTAACCGCCAGTTGTTATTTGAAATTGACATACAGCTCCAAAAAACTGATGTCGGGGTGTTCTTCAGCTGGCGCTGTCTCCCAAATCAAAGTTTTTGCCCATTCATACAACTGTCTAGTATATGTTATCCCCAGTACATCATTTTTTCCAACTCTTGGCCAAGAGGTGGGATATCATGCTGCAAAGGATTTGTAACGGTGAGATTTTCGAGAATACACAACTTTTCATGCAAAGAAGCACTTTGTGTAGGTTTTTCTTGAGATACAATGGTTTTTTCTTGATTGTTGATTAGATGTTGGACTCCGCCAACATTTCGCACAACGATTTGTGTAGGTATTCTTCTTCTCTTCGCCTGTCGACCATAGTTTTGTGCAAAATTTTTGTCTGTGATGCTACCGGCAACTGTTTGCTGCACTATCTGCAAGGATATTTCCTAAGCCAAGTATTTTTGGATAGGATCCGGTATTACCACAAATCTTGGTGTGATTTGATTTTATGCAATGATACTTCATGAGATGGTCGAATTAGGTCACACAAATGCACGATTAATCGAAATTTGGTGTGTTCCAAAATCTTATGGTGATGGATCTTTAATTATCTCGAGGACCAGATGAATAGCATAACTTGAATCTGTATATATCGTAGGCTTATCGCAACCATCAATGATTACTAGAATTGCAGTGAGTTCTGCTCGATTAATTGTTTGTGGCCCATGTACCATACCAACCTGTAGGGTTTTGAATGTAGGTGGTATCTGCCATTTTCGTTGGAAGTAATGTTGTATCATAACTTCTCTAGTAAGATCCAACTGACACAAATCTTCCACAATTGCCCAAGCTGCTTCAGGATCCACTTCAAGATCGGCCACCGTTGCACTGCCATCAGTGAAAAAGGTTTTGCTCTCTGAAGGTGTAAAATTAAATGAAGCCTTGGGAACAGGTCTAGCATATCTAATACGATTCAGCATGTTCTCTTCTACATCGATAGTACACACTGGTAGGGAGAAAATTATTTCCCACCATTCTCGATAGTCATCCATCGTGTTTGCGTATTTTTGTCGTGCTTCATGTGTGGTAGGACACTCAAAAAACAAATGTTTTTTGGAATTACCATTTTGTTTACAAAATGGGCATACTTCGCCATCGTAGTCTTCTTTCCAATGTTTAAGTCCCTCAGGTGTTTGAAATGCTCCCGCAATGTAACACGCAAGGATTTTCTGTTGAGACTCTGGTAATTTAGAAATGGAACGGGTTGTTCTTTCCACATCAATAGTTAATTGTAGTCTTGAATGAAAGACCATTCTTTTCGCGTTGTTACATGCTTTGTAATCACACGATTCCAAGCAGATTTGATGATGATATTTATGATATCTTTGCCAACTTTATTGATACAAAAGCAAATCCCTCTGTGATCAAAGAAGACTCCATCATAATCGAGTGTGAATTCAATTTGTTGGGTGCATTTTACAAAATTCGCTGAAGGGCCCGGTATTCTTGTTGTTGGGTGATTATTTTGGATATCCACAGCTAGATTCCATAACTCCTTGGCTAATGGGGAGACACACCAAAAAGCCGTCTAATTTTTCGAAAGGTACTAGTTAAATATGGAATTGTGGATCCAAGATTCTTTTAGTACACAGACTATTGGCACTCCATGGATTTGGCTGATTCCCATGACGAATAATTGCACGTGAGGCTGCACTTCTTATTTATCCACACGACTGTTGGCAGTTGGTGCTGCTTCACAACCATGCAATGCCGACGGCCATATACCGCCTATGATTACGATGCTTTGTCTGATGCATTCAATGGCACATTTTTGGCTTTGTTTAATTTTTCGATGCCTTGATCAAAACGTTTTGAATTATTTCCCAGAAACTTCATTCTGCCATAGTTTACACTAACGCCAAGATCCGTGGCATTGTTAACAATTTGGAATTTGTCCGATTCTGCATTGATTTCGCTTTGGATTTGTTTCCAAGATTCTAGTGTTTTTTGTTTGTTGCCCAGGCCCAGCTTTTTTTCATGGAAATTTTCCGACGAAAACTTTTTTGGAAGTACTCGTTCTTGCTATATGTTTGCCTATGCGAATCTGAATTACAGCTTAACCACTCAAGATTATCAGCAAAGCAATAGGCATTCACTTCCAAATTACTAATATAATTTGCCCATAAATAGGAATATGCTGTCATAACGGCAACTGAGATTGGATCACCCTCTGGTATTCCTGTGCTGCTTGCTATGGTTCTGAAACACTATGTTGAATCAAAGAATTCTTCTGGATTCTGTTAGATTTGCATCCATTGCCTGCAAATGTTTTCTGGGCAACCTAGTTTCATCGCAACTTAATGCTTGGCAAACGACCCAGATTATTATAGCACTTCTCAAGGTCTAGACAAAACCGGATGCATGTTCACCTCGGTGGTGTGCTTTTTCACAAGCATGCTGGATGGCAAACCAAACATCTTCACACGATCGTTTTGGCAAACCGCCACACACTGACATTGGCATAAATTGGCTCCACTGCTTTACAACGACCCTGCCACCACCTTTGCCCAAATGCGGAATATCAAGCAAAGATTGTGATAGGTCTTGTATTACTCTCGTTTAGATATTTTGACTTTTCTGAAGCATGACGGTTTTTGCCATCACAGGGCTGATGGCCAGCCTTTTTCCACAAAGCTATTCAGATATTAATCAATCAAGCAATGCAGGATCAGGTAGGCTGTTCAATTCTGCTTTGGAAAAACCACACGATCCTTTGGCTGTTTTTATCTTCGTCTTACGAATGGCAAGGCGCCATGCATCTAAGTCCATTACAGGGATATCAATTTCGGGCTGTTGTTGGGTAAAATTGTTAATGATGTGCATAGACTCTTTCCATTGTTCTTCATCTACTTGATCTTCTTCAGAATCACGAGTCCAAAAGGAAGACCAATAATCTTGAATTTTTTGGTTCATTTTCAATGGATTTGTGATCCATGTTTCACATCTGAGTTCATTAACTTGTTTTATCCGCTTGTCGGGGTTTCAATAGTTATGATGTTGTCTTCGATGGATATTACTTCGTTACAACATTGTTGATCCAAATCTTATTATCCACATGGATTTCATGATCTTGATCAATTCTCAAACGTGTTGCGGCTTTTGATCTTGATCTTACAATGTTGCAGCAAATGTTTGCGTTGACATCACTGATTAATTGGTGGGTGAGCCGGTTCTTTTATCATGAGTAAGTGAATTTACCCCCTAATTCCTTGAAATCAGTAGTGACTTTTTCTTTAAATTCGATCTTGTGGAAATTATCCAAACGATAATAACACTTTTGGCAGTCACTTCTGACCATCTGCAATAATTTATCAACATAATCCGGCTTTGGTAAACAATTGTACCATTCAATTCCCTGTTCGAGAACCCACTCCGGAAATGACCCATGGTACCCTCGGGCTTTTGTAATGGCTTTCCATTCTGAAAATGCTTGATGTCGATGATTTTCCGACTCCGAATTACGGATAAAGGCAGTTATGTTTTACTAAATGTTTGGATTCTTCGAACCTGTCTGGTTTTATGGGTTATTGATATCCAACCACATCTGACATAGGCTCAAAATGTCCATTTTTAGCAATCTTTGGTGGATTAATTGGTTGTCTCTGTTCAGTTATTTACCCGTACACCTTCCTTTGAAATCATTTGGCAACGATGGGGATGGGTAGTCAATGGGATTCAATTGGTGACACTCTTTAATTGCATCATCTAATGCTATTTCGATGTTTGAAGCCCACTTCGCAATTGCCTCTTGGGAGGTACAATTATTTCTACATTTGGATTCCCGCTGTTTATCATAGTTACGATGGAATGCCCAAGAGTCGAAATTAATAGTGGTCCAATCTTTCGGTACCTTCCAAACTTTATACGAAAAGGTTCTGGTAGGAATTTTAAATTTTGTGATGAAAGGATTGTGAGTATCAAAGTCATGCGATTTGATTACATCACCCGACTCAAAAAAATTTACAATCTTCCTTTCACTAGAATTGTATCATGCCACGTTTGTCCTCCGTTTGATTCACACGTGGGTGCAATTTCAGAGTTTCTGGACCTACATATCTGCATTAGGTTGTAAAATCCTTTGACTTGAAATTGAGGCCACAAATCACTTTCTTCAACTGGCTGATTAAAATCACCCGCAATGATTATATCAGATTTAATTTTGCCAATTCGCTCAAAGACACGGGCTAAATGATGTCATTTATTGTTGGTAATGTGGGGTCGAACTGTGAAACAAATACAGTACCACCACCAGGACATCCGTTTCTTCAAATCTAACCCAATGTTCGAGGATTCTTGAAGTTATGTTAATCATTTGGTAAAACTTCCTGCCTTGGTCTAGTAGGAAGTTTTGTTAAATTCCAACACCACAAGATTTTCCCCTACAATTCAATTCAGGTTCATTTGACACTCTTCGTTCTTCAACTGGGCAACTCAGTACCAACGAATGTTTTTTATTTTTTAGAATAGGTATTTCATTCTTTTGAACTGCAATAGTTGCTGATGTTTCACTAAGACACAACAAATCACAGTTTATTTTACAATGCTTTGGATTTTCTATAAATAGCCGTAGGGTTTAAACACCAATGGTTATCTCCACATGGTCACTCCCCTTCGGCCCTGGATTTTTTGCTTCTCCAATCCGACGGTGATCAGAACTAAATGGCAAATTGGTGGCTACACGAATTGCAGAATGATGCTTACACTGCTCATCTTCCAGCACACGCACTAGGATGGCACCATCCAGTGTTCCCTGACTGGTTCTACACAAACAATGGCTCTTCGGCAAAAGACCCACTCTGCAAAGTGTATACATGTTATGGTTTATACCCTTATTTTGTAGCAAGTATCCACAAATCATAGGGAAACAAGCTCGATATTCATGTGGTAGTTCAACATTATTCGACGATTGAAACAACCAATATTCGATGATTTTCATGAAAACAAAATCTGCAGCAAAACAGGCACAACACGAGGGAATGCACCACAACAGTTCTACGACGTCTTTGGCTGCTTTTTTAATGGACTTGATCCGGTTGGTGTTTCCAAAAACATTTTTCTCATGTCCTGAGTCTGCTGTTGAATGGCTTGTTTGAGGGAATCTTGAAACGACATCGTGATTCCTTTTTGCAATCCAACCAATTCAGACTTGAACGCATCTTTCATATCTACAATTTCTTTTTGTTGTTTCGCAATCTCGAATTTGGTTTCTTCCTGATGCGTTTTCATTTGTACCATGGTATCGTCCAATTTTTGTTCAAGTTTCTGAATCCTTGACTCTTGGGATTTGAACCTGTCTTCAACCGGCCCCGTAACACTCCTGGTGGTTGTTGGACCCCCAGGTTGGTTGGTTGATGGCATGTTGGCTGAATTGCTGGGTTTAAAATTGGCCCAAGGATCGTTAGATTGGAAAGGGTCTGTCCCATTATCTTTTGGGTTCGTTTTCGGTCGTGGCCCCGCAAGAAAAACAGATGACTTTCCATTGTTCGTTTTTTCAACTTCTTTTACCAAAATGGTATTCCCATCTATGATCAGAAACTTATTTGGGCTCTGTTTTTCGGCTCCTACCAACCAACTATTCCCCGATCTTTTGATAGGTTTGATGTTCCACTTAATCGCCTTACAAGCTTCCGTGAGAACCTCTGGCAGAATACCAAAAGGTACTGGTTGCAAACGATAAAGTGCATTCACAGCAATCGGCTTTTCAAAAGTCTTTCCCGGGAAAAGGGAATTGAAACCATCTTGTGCATCAGTCGCTAAAAACCGCAATGCATAGCCCTTTCTACCTTTGATGAATCCCAAATGGTTCGTGATCTCATTGGTTTTCTGTTCGATAGCAATTTTGGAAAGATCAGTCCAAATAAGATGGTATTTTGGATCAAAAAGGCCATTCTCGATTTTCGGGGTGATGTAGATGTTACAAATGCCACTACACTTCAACAATTCAGGAACTTTTTCTGATTTGATAGAAATGTGCACTTGTACTGACTCGGCTTCAAGATTAGGCACTCTTTTTCCATCTCTCATAAATGATCTTCCCCACACAGAGCTGATTGCATTACGAATTGTGTCACTTGGAAGCTGTGCCAACATGCGTTTGGCTGGTGATGATATCAACGCTGCAAAATTATCAGAATCAAAGTCGGATGCATACGCCGTGAGTGAACACGTTGTCATGGAAGCATTTGCACCTTCAACCTTGAAATGACGATTAAGAGCTACTTTCTTTCCACCTAACTGCAGGAGAGTACCCCTCAAGACACACTCTTTTCCCTCATGGTTGATGGCAGCAAAACAAATTGCAGTTGGGTCATATGAATCACTAATATTCATGGTTGGGTTACCAAGAAAAATTGCCCCCAGCTCATCAACACTTGATTTGACATTGTTTTGAATCCACGGTGTAATTTTTTCCTCAGTCGTGAGAACGATACCATGCGATCCTGCCCTGAGTTTGTCAATGGAAATGATTGGAGTATCTGATTGGTCTTCATTGATGAAAATACCTACGGGTAAGGTGAATTGATCCACTGCAATCGAAGAACCAGTCAAATTTCCTTTTTTCTTCTTCTTGATAGCTCTTTGAATCAATGTTGCTGAGAGACTCTTCTTTTCTTTTTCATTGAAAATTACAAAATCAATTTTTTGAGCTAATTGCTCAATTTGTCTCCAAGCATGGATTTCATTTTGATTTTGTAAGGCTTGATGAACCTGACTTAGCCCCAGCTTTTCAATGATTTTTTGGGCTTTGGTTGCAACGGCATTCAATGGCAAACCCTTGTGAATCAACAACTCACCTAGTCTAGCACTGCTTTTTCGCATGATATCTTCCTTTCCTCCGCCCAAGAGTCCACGAAAATACACACGGATAACAGTGCCAGGAATGGATTCAATTTTTGTTTGATAACTGCAAATCTTACAATTCACAGAGCAGTAGCAACCTTTCATGATATATTCACCATTGGACACATTCGACTGCAAGAAAGCTTTTTGCACTAAGTCACCAAGATCCTTACAAACCCCAACCTCGGTAACAACACAATGCCTTCCTAGCGGTAGATGAATCCAAAAAGTGGAATATTGACTTGCAAAAGTGCTTTTGCGACATCTCCTGTTTTTGCCTGCTGCATGTTTTGGCTCTTGCGTTTTGTTTTTGCTGTCGTGATACGTTTCGTCGTTTGCCTGATCAGACATCTCATGTACACGTTCTGTACTTGTACTCGACATTTGGGGTTTTGCAATCAAGTCATCTGATGCATTTTGACTGCAAGGCGTGATTGATACTTCATGATTGTATCCGGTCAATTTGCTGAACTTTTCATTCATTTGATGGACAATCTTTTCAAACTGCTTGTTGAAAATTTCTTTCTTGCTCAACTTGTGGATGATGCCAAAAGTAAAGTCGATTTTACGGTCAATTTCACACTGTTCAATTCGGGGCATACTCGTCGGTAAGAAATCCCAAAAAGAAATGGCATTCTGTTTCTTTTTCTGATGATCCCTAGTTTGCAACGATCGGACATAACAGCAACTGGTATCACAAGTGTCAAGCTGATCCCACGAAAAACTTTCTTGCAGAATCGGATTCCACAATATTGTTTCATAGGTCTTAACACCTAACACAGCAGCAATGTCATGTTTGGTCAATCTGCTATTCAAATCTTGCCTGGCGACAACATGAGTACGATTTCCAAACTTGAATTCAATCGTCAATGATTTTGCAGGCCCCGGATGTGAAGCTTCACCAATTCTTTGACCCAACAAAGGCGATTTTCTGTTTTCATCAAAGAAAATCAATGTTGAACCATGTCTCTCATTTTCTTTTCTGCTAAAGACATGAATTTCACATTGGCCTATTTGGGAAATGCCCCACCAACCTACAATCGTTTCAGCTTCGGCTACAGTCGGGGAAAATCGAATACAGGAAATGGCAATACCCGATTTGTTACCTGCATCCCAACAAATTTTTGCGATCGATTTCACTTTTGACCCTGTCCACACATTTAGTGTCATGCATTTTGTTTCATCAATGCAGATCTGGATCGGGAAAAACACCGGCTCGGTCAAGCTAATTGTGGTTGCTTCGAATGCCTTGATCTGTCGAATGCATTCCTCTGCGAAGGCCACATTGATTGGCAGCAGGTCAGTGCAAACACAGTACCTCTTTGTGATCCGGAGTTCATCCAGCTGGTCAGGAATGATTTGGTTCTTCTGCTTGGCACGAATGTGGGCAGGTTTCCAACTCACAAAAACATCATCCCACAAGATTCCCAAATCAACCAGGAGATCATCAATGGTAGAATTCAATGGAATCTCAATCATTTTTGTTTGATCATCGATGTGAATTGTCATTTGTTGACACATAGGCAAAGTCATCGAGATTTCAATATCCCTAATGCAAGGTCTGAACGGTTCAACAACAATCCAATCATTCGATATATGGATGTTCGTGTTTTCCATGTGCAATCTATTTCTCAATGCATGATGATACACATCCTCAAAACATGGTACTTTCCTTTTGAAGCAACCAGCAAACAACGCATACATGGTCTTCAATGCATGTAACGTGCTAATTGCATTCCCAACCATTTTGTGGGCTTCACTTGATTGCAATGGAAAATACGTTCTTTGAAAGATGATCATTGTCATTGCAATCTCAATGGGGCTCCAAAACCGAGGTCCATGTTTTCCATTCACAAGGTCCGCATAGATTCCTTTCCCATAAGAATGCAAATCGGTACGAATGACATCATCAGGCAATTCATGCTGTCTACTATATGTCGCAGTGGCTGTCGACATTTGATCACATCCTTTCTTGATTCTTTTTTCAATGGTAAATCTAGATTTCAGACTCGGTGGTGCAAAAACAGGATTACCATAGATGCTCAGCAACTCATTGGAAAGGGTAAGATCTTTTTCATGTTGTTCAGGTAAACATGCTGGAATGATCTTGAAATTTCTCAATGTTGGCATCATAATTGCTGTCCAATCGAATGCACGAGGCGGAACACGGCATTGAAGGTGCTTTTGCAGGATAATGCAAACCCAACGTTTGCGTTTTGCAGCTGAGATATCACCAATGCAGGAAATATTGCTGTATGCGATATAATATCCAGCAGTATCGATATAAGTACAAATCCATGAAAAATGGAAGTGTTCAACAATCGCATCAACATTCTCCAACATAATATATTCCCAGTTGTTGACGATGCCAGCTCGTAAGACTTCAAGAATTGCAAGTCCACCATCTTGATAATCAAATCCTTTTCCCTTTGACCCACGGCTCCACGGAGGACACGGAAAAGATGCTGAGGCCCCTTTCGTTGGTCGTTGAAAATTCACTCGATTCAGTAAAACAAAATCACAGCTACCACAGATAACGACTTTTTCATCCAAAGGTAGGGGAAAATGTTCAACAACTTCTTCGGAAATCAACTTCCCTCCAAAATTCTGGCAATGGCAGTATGCCGCTGTCGAATCCCGATCAATGGCCCACAAATACTTGATTGGCAGGTCAAAATGTGAGGATAGATAGCTAGCTGCATGTTGCCACCCCCCAAAGCCACCGCAATATAAATCTGCACAAGTGACCACGTCATCAAAATGTTGATATTTCAGTTGCACAAAGCATGAATCAGGTTGAAATGAAGCTAAGGGAATCGTTCCCTGCCAGTCCAAATTCATATTGCATGCTCGAAAGAACCCGTCTTCAGTGAATGAATTTCCAATGACATCTCTCACAATGATTCTAGCATCAGCAGAGAAATGACCAGTAGACTTGGTATCCACTTGAACGCCGAACATCATAGATTCAGAATCTCGCGTGATCATCTTAGGATATGCAAACCGAAAGTTTCCGGTACCACTCCAATCAATGGCTGGATCATTGTTGTGCCCCAATGTTGAAATGGCATCCCGAATCTTCATCATCTCAGAAAGCTCAACACGCCATCAAGTACTATTGGAAATGTCACGACTCAGTTGGTCGGGAAACAGACTACCCAGGGCAAATTAGCCACAGCTTACCCTAAGCAAGTCACCTCGACAAGGTCTCGAGCCAAGACTTGTATAATATTTCACCAACCTAGGTTTCCCTGAAATAAGGGGATTTCCCTTACTAAGCCACCATTTGGGGTGAGGTCGTGTGAGG
>OMLO01003868.1_pt1 | contig 12407 bp, 15 predicted proteins | sample 1674811 | NCBI WGS metagenome assembly OMLO01 (sample SAMN06265003, study PRJEB25207) | coral metagenome | isolation source: Coral host | place: Mexico:La Bocana,Puerto Morelos, Mexico | collected 2008-11-13
AGGCAAATACCAAAAGTCGGTTTGTTATTTATCAGGTTTGTTTATTTCTAAATTTTTTGTGCTATATCATTTGCTTGGAAAAATCAAAAAATCAATGATTATATATGTATATACATACCATGATTTTTTGATTTTCCCAAGCAAATGATATAGCACAGAAATTTAGGAATAAACAAACCTGATAAATAGCAAACCGACTTTTGGTATTTGCCTGTACTGCATCAACACAAGAAATTTGGAATTCCGCACTTCTGTCTTCTGTTCAATAAAGGTCATACACAAAGGCATTTGGATACACCCTGGCATCGATCTTCTACAAACTGCATGATGGAGTTTGGGGTTTTCGCGAGTTGCAGGACATGTTGGGTGTTGGGTCAATCTGTTTACACTTCTGATTTTGTACAAGAAATGAATTTTCATTTTGGATGACATTCTGTTGTTTCCGAAACAGGTTTCACCTATTTTTGATTTGTTTGGTTCAGCCTCAAGCCAGGAGGAACAACAACAAGATCACACGGATGACCTGCCAAATGTTTTGGCTGCGATGATGCTGAGTGAAGGATTTGACGAATGGACAGATGCTGACATGGCCTCTGTGATTCGATACCTTAGGGGAAACAAACAGCTCAATGTTCCAGCTGATTTGCGAGAATGTCTGGGTATGAACAAATGAGGGTCTAAATTGAAACAGTCTATTGAAATAAACAATCATTTGTAGTCATATATATATATACACAATTTGTTCTGAAAAAAAAATAACCTTCATTTGTATTTGATATTCCTGCTGGCCATGCCGACATGGGGTGGCAACCAGTGTTTGCGTACTCTGGCTTCTGAGCTTTTGGGGGGTTCGGGTTGGAAGTCCGACGCTCACAGGGCCAAATTGAAAGCTCCACGCTCTGCCTTGGAATCTACGTTGGGCCAGCTCCGAGAAAAGTTAGCCGTTAGCACATGTGTCCATGCAGTTGTTTGAGACCCAAAAGTTTTTGGTACCTTTGGGTGGATCATGGTATTCAAAACCTGTCCTCTGAATCCACAACTTGGATTGAAAACATTGAGCAATATATATAACTTCGTCGGATGCTTATCATTTTCGGTGAACACTGGATAGTTTTTGATTGCAAATCAAAGGTTATATTTTCAGAGTTTCGCAAACAAAATTCCATGGCGGCTTCCAAAATTCTGAGAAATTGTGAGTGGGAAGTTTGCAACCTTTTCAAAAACCATTTAGCTCTGCGCAAAATGGTATCCCAGCAAATACCAGCGACAAATTTCATGTCAGCCACCAAAATAATGATAGTAGAAAACCCGAAAACCATATGTTTGGGGTTCACTTTTGATTTCGTATATGATTTTGAGGATAAACTGTTTGGTCGGATTGGATATATAGAAATATAAGTCAGAAATCACAACAATGGATCGAAAAAATGGTTTTGCACGGCGGCCGATGGGAGTTCGCAAACAGTTTCGATGAGTTATCTATGATATTGTTCCATTCTTTCAAAAAGTTGAACTTTACCTCAACAAAGGTGCGTCGGATTCCGTCGGAAAACCAGTTTATACGTCGGATCGCGTCGGATTTTTTGTCGGTTTTTTTCGTACTTTTTTGTCTTTTTTCGATATTTTGTGATTTTTTTGGTTGGTTTTTGGTTTTTTTCTTTCCAGTGTTTTGTTTTTGCAGTTCTGGTTTCGAGAACCTCTGGTTTTTGACTGCATGTTTGGTTTTGATCATTGGTTTGGTTTTGTTTTGGGCCAGGCAGCTCTGGAACGCACCCTCTGCGGAGACTTGCGCTATCCATGAAGGCTGCAGGTGCCCACCCCTCTTTTAGTTGAACTTTTCGGTTTCTTTGCTGACTCACTTGTTCATTGAAGTGCGTGGATCGGTGAATACTGTGTGTGAATTGATTAATTCTGCAAATAGTTCGAATATTTTTTCGACACCTCCATGTTGGCCGAGAACTTGTGGCTCAAAAAACGGAATGAACTTGCAGGGTGGTTCGAAAACCTGGTCGACTGACACACTGGTCAGGGGACAGGAGTTCATGGCGTCGCAAGGGCAGCCGACGTATGGCCCTCCACCCCTTAAGGCAGGCTTTGTTTCTTTTGAATATGCAGAAAAAAGGTGTCGCAATACCTTGTAAGACGTTGAAAAATATATAAATTTTGTTAGGATTCTTGTTCCACTGATGTCCAATCATCAATGGTGAACACTTGTTTGAGATCTTAAAGTGATCTTAATGTGATTGATTGGGAATGTAAGATAGTTTGTTGGTGCCTGGCCCAACCGACTATCTTAGATTCCGTTTTAGGCTCTTAAGAAGTGTTATATTTTTAAACAACCACTGCTTCACAATTTGACTTGATAGTGTCTTGTCGGAATACAACACAGTTTGTTGGGATTTGGCCTAACCGACTGTGCTGTATTCCATCAAGGTCCAGTAAAGGACACCAACCACATGTTCATATTTTTGTAGCTTATTTTGGGAATATAACATAGTTTGTTGGGATTTGACCTAACCGACTGTGTTATATTCCATAAAGGCCCCAGTAAAGGACACAAACAACTTTTTTTATTGTAGACCATAGGGAATATAACACAGTTTGTTGGGATTTGACCTAACCGACTGTGTTATATCCCATGAAGGTCCGTTAAAGGACAATAGCAACATTTTCATATTTTTGTAGCTTATTTTGGGAATATAACACAGTTTGTTGGGATTTGACCTAACCGACTGTGTTATATTCCATAACGGCCCCCAGTAAAGGACACAAACAACCTTTTTTTCGTTGCTTATCGGGAATATAATATAGCTTGTTGGGATTTGACCTAACCGATTGTGTTATATTCCATAAAGGCACCACTAAAGGACACCAAGAAGATGTTCATATTTTGGTACCTTATTGGGAATATAACACAATTTATTGGGATTTGACCTAACCGACTGTGTTATATTCCATAAAGGCCCCAGTAAAGGACACCAACAACATTTTCTTTTTGCATAAGGATGCTTATTGGGAATATAACACAGTCTGTTGGGATTTGACCTAACCGACTATGCTATATTCCCTTCTTAACAAATATTGAGTTTCGGAAACTTGCTTACATCATGCCAGGTGAAAGAAGAAGGTGGGCATCTTGCAGAAGTTCAGCCACAAACAGGCATCATCCCCACTCCTCACACGATGTTTTTCCAGCGCTCCCGAGAGCCGTTAGGAAAACATCTACCGCACAGTTTTGGAGTCACAGCACGCTAAGGCTCCAGGAGCCAAGCCATTGCCACAGAAGTTGGGGCTGCAGCTTTCAACAGGAAGCCAAAACAGCGCAAGCAGCAGCAGCACATGCGGAGGCAATGGCAGTGAAGGCAGCTGAAGCCCAGCTCAGGAGGCATCAATCAGCAGCTGTGCAGCAGCAGGGAGAAGGAGGAGACAAGCCTGCGTCTGTTGAAGCAACCTTCGAGCAGGAAACAAAGGTGAGAGATGAACTGGCAAAACAGTTGTCCCAGATTTCCCAAAAGTACAGTGGTTACTGCCAACGGGAAATGGCTGTTCAAGCGAGGATGGTTGAGAGAGAAACAAAAATGCAGGAAAACAATGTGAACCAGGAGAAGGTCACAGAAGAAATGAATCGTTTGAAAGCAGTGCTGATGCTGCGAAAAAATCCAGAAGAGAAGACCTTGCTGGATGAATTCGCAGCCTTTGACCACAAGCCCTCGGAAAAACACCAGGAGTTCACGTCGCTGCAGCATGAGGATGTGGCAAAGCAAAAGAGATTCGCAGAGAAGAAGGCAACTTTGCAAGAGCATGAGGAACACTTAGTGAGCCTGCAGGTGAATAACCAGAAGAACTTACTGGCACTTGAGGCACACTCTGCAGCAAGCAAGAGGTTACTTAGCCAACTTATGGCTGCAGAAATAGCTGATGTTGAGAATGCTTCGTTGCGCAAGGACGCGAAAACAAGGAAACTGCAAACACGCAGCAACTTGGAAACAGAATTGGCGGAAAGCAGGCAACATCAATTGGCCCAGGAGGCTGAAGCTATGCAGGAGCAGCAGCATCGCCAGCAGCGCTTGCAAGATGAGAGGATTCAAGCAGAACAGCAAGCCCAGGCGGAAGCCTATGCCATTCAAGAACTGCAAGAACAAGCAGAACAGCAAGCAGCAATGGCACAGGCAGAAACGAGAGCAATTGCAGAACAAGAGGAGCAAAGACGGCAACTCCTGCAAGAGGAGCAACAGAGACAACAAGAGTGGCAGAACTACCTGCGTGAGAAAATGGTTGAGGAAAAAAAACGTGAAGAAACTTTGTTTGCAGAGCACCAACAAGAGCAAGAGCACCTAAAAGCTGAGCTGGCAGCAGAAGAGCAGAAGCACATCACCATGCTGAAAGAGCAACACCAGCAACGACTCCAGCTCTTAGAGGAAAGGTCCAAGCAACAACAGCACGAACTCTTCCAGGCAGAACAACAAGTTCAACTTGAGTTGCAACAAAGGCTGGAAGCCACAAACACTTTGCAACTGCTGCCGCCTTTAGAACTTTCGGAGGAAGAATCTACGACCCCTGTTGCAAAAAGGCCGAAGCCATACGCCCAACTACGTGGAGCATTGCCAACCTATATGCCGCCCAGTTCCAAGGCCGCACCCCCGCTCCCTGCTACCCTCCCACAAGCAAAGGCGCCAGGAGCATACCAGTCTTTTTCCCAGATCCCAGCTGCCTTTGCCAGCCAGATGCCACAAACTCCTACCCAGGTCGCCTTCACACCTGGACGTCTCGAAGGTGGAAGTGGTTTGTTTTTGACCGCCCCTGCCAAGCCTGGCCTTCGAACACCAGTTGTTGTTCCACCACGGCCATCTGCTGTTGCAGCAACACCTCCCAATCCAAGCTCTTTGGACCCGCCGACCCCCGAGCAGCCATTGGAAGAGGCAACGAAGGCAGCACCTGCAGAGCAACCTTTGGCACCAGAAGCAGGAACGTATCTTGGCCAGAATTAATCTTTCTATTTTTGCAAGCACCGTGGACTTCAGAAATAGACATCTTGATCGGAAAATCAACGCATAAAATCTAAAATACATGTTTCTTTTGAAACAGGTATTATAGATTTCTGAAAACGTTAATGTACATCTAGAATACATGTTTCCTTTGAAACCGGTATTCTAGATTTCCTGAAATAATGTAAATCTAGAATACGTGTTTCTTGTGAAACAGGCAATATAGATTACCTAAAATAAATGTAAATCTAGAATACGTGTTTCTTTTGAAACAGGTATTCTAGATTTTCAAATAGATGTAAAATAGAATGTGCGTTTCTTTTGAAACAGGTATTCTAGATATAAATGTAAATCTAGAATACGTGTTTCTGTTGAAACAGGTATTCTAGATTTTTCAAATAGATGTGTAGAATACGCGTTTCTTTTGAAACATGTATTCTTTTTTTCAAGTAAATCTGCATCTAATCTAGAATACGCGTTTCTTTTGAAACAAGTATTCTAGATTGTTTCAATTAGATACGAATCTAGAATATGTGTTTCTTTCGAAACAGGTATTCTAGATTCTAAACAGAACCTAAGGAATAAATTTGAGTAAAGAATTTTCACATTTTTTGCGCATTGTTTTGTTTGTTTGTTTGTTTGTTTGTTTGTTCGTTCGTTCGTTCGTTCGTTCGTTCGTTCGTTCGTTCGTTTGTTTGTTTGTTTGTTTGTTTGTTTGTTTCTTTCTTTGTTTGTTTGTTTGTTTGTTTGTTTGTTTGTTCGTTCGTTTGTTTGTTTGTTTGTTTGTTTGATAGTTTATACGTACATCTGTAGCCAGGGAGGCATTTTTTGTAGAGTGTGTGTGTGTGTGTTTGTTGTCATGTCTGTCTGTCCAGGTTACAAGGGTGTCCACAACAAGAAGTATCTTGACAACAGAAAAAATATATTACAATATACATTTGCATATCTGCATGAACAGACTGTAAAAGCATTATCATATGTACACATGTGTATACATCTATCTATTCTTTTGATTTATCCATGGTCCATATTCCAATTATCTATATACATGTGAAAGTTTTTATGCATACAAAGCGTGTCTCTGCTAGGCAGACGGGTTCTCCCGAAGAAGTTGTGCCTGCTGAAAGCAGGGTGGCAACTGCGCCTTCTGTCATCAACTCGATGACCAATCCAGACGCATGGCAATGGTTAAACCGAGCTTGCAAAAAAAAACGTTGCGCCACAAGAGGTGTACAACGATTGGATGGCAGGGGGCGCAAAACGAAACCAGCTCCTTGCAAATTTCGTTACAAGAGTGTACCAACCAGGACAGTCACAGCAGACGAATCTTTTGAGGCTTGAGGCCTTCATAAAGATCAGGCAATGTACACGTGACATTAGCAAGAGCCTGAAAGGCTTCGAATGGAGAACCAAGGGTGAGATGAAAGATGACCTGAAATGGTCGGAGTCACTTGATTCTATATGTGTTCATTGTTCATTGTTTATTTCTGCGAAGGTACATGTCTCATGTGTCTTCAATGTCCTCTGAAATGTGTTGCGTGCCAAAGCGATGAAACAAGTTGAAGAAACTATGTAATTAACGTTGACCTCCGATAAACATGTGGCTTTGTATATAATTTCATCAGGGATGTACATAGTGATTCAGATGTTTCCCAAATAAAATGTCTAAGATCATCCAAGTTGCCAAATTTAGATTTAAACACCTTATTTTGATGACATGGTTGGAAACCCAACCCTGCTATCAAAATACTCTGTATCTAAACAGTGGAACTTGGACAATCTTACACATTATCTATCTATTTGAGTTTCAGAAATGATGTATATATGTAAATACAATCATTTTGCTAAGGAACAAGGTAAAGGGCGCAGTTGCCTATTGCACAGCCAAGCGATTGACGAAGAAGTGCATTTACGAGGACGAGACCAAATATCTTGCGCAAACTGTGGACTCTGTAGAGCACCAAGGATGCATTTTTGTTTTTTACCCCCAGTCCAAGCTGTGACTTAGTTAGTTGCTCTTTGGGCCCGTCCATTTTCGATGATCAGGCAAGGGCAAGAAAAACTCAAAGAACTTGAAGAACTGATGAATGGCACTGGCTACTTCAGCGAAGGCTTCGATGCTGGCATTGGAGATTTCATCGAGCATGATGCTGAGGTGCCAGCAATTGCTAATGGCACTCCCCCACCGCTTGACAATGGGATTGGGCCAGTGAACCCGCCTCAGAATGGACGCGCCAAGAAGGAAACCTTTCCCAGCGTTGAAGGGCCAGGTACTTGCGCTGAGCTTGTGAATAGATACAAGAAAGCTATCCTGAGTCGCCAAACAGCATGGAGGGATCTCAATGAGAGATGGATTGCTGCTGCCCCGAAAAGTGGAACGCTCCTCGATTACAGTATTAGTGTGTTGTTTCTTTTGTCTGGGAAATCTTTTTGTTTAGCTTTGCTATTTGCAATGCTTCCATCTGTCACTCTATGAACTCTTGCCATTCAGGACTGAGTGGGCTGCCTTGGAAAGCACGTATGGTGACTGGGCGAATTTTTGTTTACTTGTATATGGCCATTGTAAGCTGAGATGTGTCATTTCCAACAAAGGTTACTACCAAAACATGGTCATCTATCGTTTGTTTGGTCTGTGAAATTCTCCTTCCGTCAGGTAAATTGGCCACCCTCTCCAAAGATATCTGTGGGAAGGAGCAAGTTCAAAGTGAGACGAATCCTGAATGCAAATCTGCTTTCACACAGATTTGTTCGCACATCAAGCAAACTTGCACGCAGTTCGGCAATGAAATGCAGGCGGCGAAGGTCCACTTGCCGAAGGCAGCGGCCAAAACCAGGACCAAGAAAGCCCCTGCAGTCAGCACGAAAGCAGAGGAAGACTGAGCAAGTGGTTTTTGAAAAGTTGGCAAGGGCATACAGTCAAGATTGGAGCCCTTGAGCATGATAAACACAAAGCGTGGATAAATAGAAGCGCAAACAGCAAGTGTATCCATGTAATATTTACATATCTGATATGTGTGTTATGAAAAAATAACATTGGCATTTACATATATATATATAGTGTTCTTGGCAAGGTCTTCTGTCACTCGTCTTGTCCAGGTCCAGGCTGTCTTGTGTGTGTGTGAGTGTGTGTGTGATTTGCACACATACGACAATTTCACATGTAATCATTTTGTTCAAAAAAACTGTTGTTGTTTTGACGGGTTCCTGTTTTGACTGTATTTTTTCTGGGCAAAGCCTCATGACTGAACCATGAGGTACTATAGACGTTGATCTGGGCAATCATACCTGGCCGAAGCGTGGAGGTATGTACAGGAAATCTGCATGGCTGCATTGTACCTGCGGCCCTGGGATGAAAAAAAGGAACAACGTGTGCAAGTTTTTTTTGGTTGTGCATTGCATCTTGTTTTGAATCAACCAGCGTGTGCCATACCCACGCAGGTGCTGAGTCTGTGAAGAAGATTCTGCATGAGTATGTTGCCTCTTGGTCTACGGATTTTGTCAAGACTAAACAGGAATGTAACATAGTTGTTTGTGTGCAAACAACTGTGTTACATTCTCAAAATTAGTCATGAAGTAAACATATATTAAATAATAACGTTTTTGGATGAAACCTTCTATATACTGTAAACCTGCTTTTAGGGAAGCCATGAGAGCCGCCCCTTGTGTTTTCATTTGGGTAAATATGTAGTTAGGCAGTGGTTGCTTGGCGGTAAATGTTGCTGGTTTCCTAGTTGAAAATCCTCTTTGGCTAAAACCCCAAATATATTATATATATATATCTTTAGTTTCGCAGAGGATTCCTAATCTAGAAAACCAGCAATATTCATCACCAACCAGCCCTTTGCTGACATAAAGACTTCATAAATCTAGAAGGAATAAGACAATTTTGTGGTTCCTCAAAGACTCTTTAAAAATTTTAGATGTGAACCCTCGAATGTGGCAACAATGGTTTGTTTCTGTACGAACCGTTTTGGGCCAGACAAAGAAAATGATAAGTATTTTGATGCTGCTGCTGGACCAAAAGAACAATCTCTCCTATATGTATGTATGTATATGTATGTATGTATGCGTGTTCTTGTTCAAAAGCATTTGTGCTATTTGCAAAAATGAGTTTGCAAAAAGAATACGGCTGATTGTAAATACATCTATAGAAAAGCATCGTTTAACTTTATCTTGTGCTTTACTGCTTGATTGCGAGCTATAGGGACTGCATGTTTATTTCTTGCACCCTAGGCTTCCAACGCTGAGAAGGCTGCAGCAAGTGCTTTTAACCAGGCACGAACGATGTTACCAGGTGCGCCTTTGCATTTCGAGATCACGCAACTCGGACAAGCTCACACCCTTACGGCGCACAAGGAGGATCGTTTCATCCGGGCTGTGATGGACATGGGCGAAATCTTGCCATTGCCCTTGCATTCTTTCTGGCTGGAGTCAATAGAAAAGCAACAACACGGCGTTTCTGTTGGGTCTGTTGCGGCATACCTTCTTGAATTTCACCCTGCAAAATTGTTGCCGGGTCTTTCTATAGAGCATGTGCACGACACTTTGAGAAATTCTTGGAAGGCATATCGCAACTTCAACCCAGACCACGACGTATATACCAGATTTCCAGAAAGTCTTCATATGTGCGTGCCGTGCAAGCTGCATTCAGACAAAGGCACCGGACTTCGCCGTTCTGCAGTGATGCAATACTCGTGGGGCGGTGTGATGGCTGATGCCCCAAATTCTTTTGACAGGTACTTTTTTTGGCGCTCGATACTTGGAGAAGAATACAAGAAAGCTCACGCTGGTTACGAGACTGGCAACGTGGTCTTAGATGAGATATGCGAAGAACTTGTCAGGCAATGTCGAGAAGTGTACCAGACAGGAGTACGATCACCTGGATTTGATTGCGTGTTTCATCTGGCATGGGTGGGGCTGGAGGGCGATCTCCCTGCCTTAGCTCGTGCATTTAGATGTAAGAGAAACTTTGCTCGTGCGCCCAACCAGCTTTGCTATTGGCGTGAAGTTGACGATAAGTCTGTTCCATTCACTGACAATCGAAGCACGGCAATTTGGAGGGGCACTGTCCACCAGACCCGTCCCTGGACTACTCGATGCCCCTTGTCCATGATTCCAGGTGCAGAGACTGAAGTGTTCCTGACCAAGGATTTGTTTCACCTCTGCCACTTAGGGGCGGTGCGTGGTTTTTGCGCGAACCTTCTTTGCTATCTCGTACGGATGAATCATTTTGTTTCTTGCCAAAAGGACCATTGCAACATTTTATCCATCTATATTTTTTCGTATGTAGAAAACAAAACCTTTGGAAATGTTAACTTTAGATATGATTGCATTTTCATGAATATATCTCTATATATTCATGAAAATGCAATCATATTTAAAGCTAACATTTCGAAAGGTTTTGTTTTCTACATACGAAAAAATATAAATGTTGGCTTCATGGGGTGTTTTTTTCGAGACCTTTTCTTACAAGAGAAATAGAGGGCTTTACAAACATAAATGCACTGTTTCTTGTACAAACCACGTTGTGTATAAATATTTGTTTCACTTGAAAAAACCCTTTGTCTGACTCAAGCAGGTTGGAACCAGCATTCCTTCGCGACTGACAGCAGCATATACTGAGTTCGCAGCATATTGCAAAAGGCGGAAGTTCTCTCCAATGGTTAAACACTTCACGCGGGAAAATTTGGGATGGCCATCCATGAATTCTTATCCTGAATGCAGTTTCAAGGAGTCGGACACACGTCTCATCTTAGGCTTTCTCATTTCAGAAATGGAGAAAGATTCAGCTGCGCTTGATGAGATTAGTTTACATGCGTTCATTGCAGCGAAGGCGATAGACGACTTTCTGCGTGAGAATGGTTAAACATATGAAAACATATTATTCAATCGTCATTGTGGAGTGAATACTGCATTGCTGCCTGGCTCAAGCATTCACATTTCGATTTTCATATGCAGTTCGGCCTCTAGGTTTAGCAATCATCATGGCTTCAATTCGATCCTGGTTGGCAGGTGATGATGTTTCGGTTGTCTCCGTTCGATCTTGGTTGGATTCTCATGGTGGTCGGCCAGAAGCATCTGTGATCACATGGTTGTCTTCATATCAGTCAGCTGATGGATCACATGACGGTGATGGTCATATGATGTCATGTGGTATTTCAGATGCCGCCTCCTGGCTTGCAGTGGAGGAGTCGCCCTCCGTGTGGCTGGGAGTGGAGGAACATATGGATCATATGGGTCATATGGTGCGTGCTTCTTTGCGGTTGGCACCGTGTCCTCCTGGACCTGAGCAAAAGGTTTGCTGCTTCAGATGGTTCCATGGAGAAAGCCGGCGTACAGAGTGGCTGTGCCTGACCCATGACGGTCAGTTCCTGTTCCGCCGCATTACTGCGGGCGGTCATCTCATATGGTCATGTAACTTGACTGATTTCCAGTATGATTTTCTTGTTTCATGTCCGCATGTCCATCAAACAGTACTTATACTTAAACTCCATGCATTTCATCCTGTGCTTTCCATGCAAAAAAATATTTTGATGTTTTGGATTCACTGCTATTGATCTCACTCTATGGTACTTTATTTGATCTAGTGATGACAAAAAGTGATGTCGTCTTGCCATAGCATCAGAATCCCCTGAGGTTCACATGGTATTTGGACTTCAAATGGCAACACATTCAAGATATTTGGCTTCCATTGTACTGGATGCCCTCGATACTACTACTACTACTACTACTACTACTACTACTACTACTACTACTTGCTACTTCTTACTACTTACTACTTCTTGCTACTTACTACTTACTACTTCTTACTACTTACTACTTACTACTTCTTACTACTTACTACTTCTTACTACTTACTACTTCTTACTACTTACTACTTATTACTACTTACTACTTATTACTACTTCTTCCTACTTACTACTTCTTACTACTTACTACTTCTTACTACTTCTTACTACTTACTACTTCTTACTACTTACTACTTACTACTTTCTACTTACTACTTACTACTTACTACTAACTACTAACTACTAACTACTTACTACTTACTACTACTACTACTACTACTCCTACTACTACCCCTACTACTACCCCTACTACTACTACTCCTACTACTACTCCTACTACTACTCCTACTACTACTCCTACTCCTACTACTACTACTACTACTACTACTACTACTTCTACTTCTACTTCTACTTCTACTTCTTCTTCTTCTTCTTTTTCTTCTTCTACTACTATTAATATTACTATTACTCTTACTCTTACTATTACTATTACTATTACTATTACTACTACTACTACTACTACTACTACTACAACTACTCCTACTACTACTCCTACTACTACTCCTACTACTACTCCTACTACTACTCCTACTACTACTCCTACTACTACTCCTACTACTACTCCTACTACTAC
>OMLO01003869.1_pt1 | contig 12406 bp, 8 predicted proteins | sample 1674811 | NCBI WGS metagenome assembly OMLO01 (sample SAMN06265003, study PRJEB25207) | coral metagenome | isolation source: Coral host | place: Mexico:La Bocana,Puerto Morelos, Mexico | collected 2008-11-13
GCACTGTGCTTTTAGAGTTATAAAAGTCCTTCTCTGTCCATAGAAAAATAGCATATTGAGTTACTGTACTATTTCCTAAGCTACTTTAAACTTTACTTTGCAAGCTATGATAAAATTAATTCAACCTAAGATCTCTTTATACACTACTAGAATTAAAAACGTTTACCCAAGAATTTACCAACTTTCATTATTAAACACCATTGTGCATTGACAGACACACACCTGCAGGAGGAAACCTTCCTTTTTGTTCAAGTACATTACCAGGTGCGCAAATCCATGGGTCATTTGTAATATTTTGCCAAGCTCTTAGCCTACCATGCAACTCATTAAACACATCCTTATAGGCAGGTTTACCAAACAAGTTTGTCAGCTCCTCGGGATCAGTCTTTAAGTCATAAAGTTCCCACTCAGCTCGATAATAATACTGATCCAGGGTGCGAAACCACCCAGTGGGTCTTCCTTCTTCCGTTCGGTTCAATAGGTCCTGATAAGTGGGTGAAACAAAGAAGTCTTGATCTATTGGGAACGGCATTTTGTAGTTGAGGTTGTATATCAGTTTAAAAGAGGTATTACGAATAACCCTCATTGGATAATACATCGTCACTTCATGCAAGTTGTGACTGGCAAAAGCAGTATCCCAGCCTGATTGTGGTTCCTGATGTAACACTGATAATACTGACTTTCCTGTCAGTTGCACATTGTTGGGTCCAAACAGCTTGTAAATGGGGTAACCGATTCCAAACCAATCCAGTACAGTAGGCACTATATCCAATAGGCTCACCACAGCATCACTAAACTGGCCCCAACGTTCATGGGCATAAGGGGATGAAACAAGGTAGGGTTCTGCCATGCCAGGATCAAGGAGGTTTGTTCGACCAGTGGGGAAGGGAATTCCATTATCAGAGCTATAGATAACCAATGTGTTTTCTTCAAAACCTGCCTGGCGAAGCTCCTTCAGGATCAGTCCTATACCTTGATCAAGGCGACTGATCGTTGTGTACTGAGCAGCGATGTCCTGCCGTGCAACAGGAGTGTCCTGTACAAAATATGGAACAACCACCTCATCAGGAGAGTAGTGTTCTGGTTTCCAGTCAGGTATCAGGCCCATACCTGGGTCACCATTTCCGAATTTCTCACAAAAATTTCCTGTACAATTAAAAAACAAGAATAAAAAAGGAACCTTGTAAATTTAATGCAGAAAGCTAAATCACAAGATTAGGTTTGAACATAATGTGCACACAAATCAGTATAAATTTTCTTTACTTAACAAGCACTAAATAAGTTACCGACAAGATGAAGGTCATCTTAGTTTTATTGTGAAGCCAATTACTTAATAAGAATTTTTTTGAGAGTACATTAAGCCTCTTAGATTTTGGCTTACCATATTCAGGATGTGTGTGTCCACACCGATGAGGATCATGGAAACCAATATACAAAAAGAATGGTCGCGAGTCATTTTGTGATCCTTGAAAAAACTTATGAGCCAATTCTCTCATGTAAGTTATGTTACGTCCCACTTGAAGAATGGAATGATGTTGTTCTGTGTAAGAAAATTCAAATGGATAAACCTATAAAAAAGAAAGAACCATGAGATTTACAGTAATTTAGACAAATAAATATTTTACAGAAATGGAATTACATTATTTGCTTATAGGAAGAATAAGCAAGACATGTACATTGTTGTTTAACCTTACAAGCACCTTTGTCAGAAGTACATGTACACTGTATCTTCTTTCCAAATTTTTCTTGTTTTCAAATTATTTGAATGTTATTTTTTCACAACGAAAGTAAATTTAAACTGCAATATACCCACAAAGAAGCACATTAACTAAATAGGGACCTAACATTACATCTCACAACAGCAGAAAAGTAATGTATAATGCTTATTATAAGTCTTTGAATCAATCATATTACAGGCAAGATGTTTTTTGTAATTTGAAACAATCAAACCATCACCATCAGGTTCAAGTGATTTACGTCACTTGAGAAATGATGAAGATAGCTATCAAGATACACCTAAAAAAGAGTATCGCAGTTCAAGGTAACATGCAACTTGAACAGTTATCAAGATTCCAAATTTCAATGGGGCAGCCATGAAATTTTGAATTGCCTATTGACTCGATATTCACACTTGAAATAACTGTTGCTTGGTTGTTAAATTATACCAAAATTGCGTGACACTTGACTTAACAACATGTCGAATCAAACATACTTATCCATAAACAACTGTTATAGGATATGGCAATTAATGCCAGCCCAGTCCATTTGATAAATATTTACCGTTTCAGGCCCAACATGCTTTTTTCCAATGATTCCAGTTCGTATATTTGACTTCTGTAAGAGCAAAGGAAGGCTTCTGACTGCATCAAATGAATTAAAGTGATGAACAGCATGGTGAAGCCCATACATGCCATTCTGATGCTGAGGAAGGCCTTAACAATGAGAAATATAAAAATACTTTGGTGTCAAGGAGACTATGAAATGCATAGTCAGAAAGTATGTAACATATAACATTGAACCCCCTTGCCTACACAATTCCAACAACAACCCCCCCCCCTCCCGCCCGTGGTATAGGTATGGATATTTTACGGAATCGTCCATTACAAGTAAGTAGTATATTAGTTATTAAACTTGCTTTCCATGTTATTTAGAAATTTACTAAACCAGTACAAACCAGTTTACAAAACTGGTGCAGCTATTGTTATCAAATAAGAGTTGATACAGCTCTTAGAGACTTGATTTCGGTTGCTTGTTCATTTTCCTGAAAAGCATCTGGTAATAAATATTAGGGGAAAAACACTGAAGAATGTTTCTAGCAGCCAATACAGTAGTTGTTTATTAAGTAAGTATCCAAACTCTGATGCAATAATTGAGGCTGTGGTCTGAGAAAAACTACAAGGAGCTCAAAGGTTGTTAACCAAGAAATCCTGGGTGCTCAGCACTGATGGTAGTGTAGCAGCTCTCGTAAGCTTGTAATTCTAATAATTTGTCGTCATGGCAGCAGCTGTTATTGTCTTGGAGCTAGGGGTTATTTTTTCTGTTGTTCATTCTATAGTCCTCTCAAAGGGTTGCAAGCCATTCATGTGCGACATTACGAGAGCTGCAACATGACCCAGCACTGAAGCTAATATAAAAAAAATGAGTCCATCCGTTGGACTTAAGGCAAGTGAGTTGCCTGTGGCACGTGCCAGGTGCTTCTAGAGCGCAGCCCCAAAAAATGTCAGACCACTGGTTTCTCTACAATGTTCAGTATCCATCATACCTTTACTGCAATTCAACAAAAACACTGTCATAAAGTTTTGATTCACCTGCAGCGCTGATCTTCACACCGACGACAAATTTGTTACTAACTTTGTTGATGAATTGTTATCAGCTGCAGTCAAGTTCACCTGAAGCATCAAGAACTCATCAAGCATGCTCAGTCATAACAGCTGCTACAGGTTACGGCCGCTTTTGACAGCCTTGAACAATTTTATTTTTAGTTTTGTTCTGTCAAGAAAAGCCTCAATGTACCAATTTGAAAAACTCTTTAAAAATTTCTTATCATGTCAGTGTTTTGTCTTTTAATAAAAATTTTAATGATTGAGCAAATTACTTTTTTGGTGATTAGCCGAGTGTAGGCCAATTTATTATATATATATATTTTTTGCATTGTAGTGCAAATTAATACAATTGCATTTGTAATTTTCCCAGTCATGCAATAAATGAGTAATAACGAAAGAACAGTCTATTTGTGATAATTGAAAATTTATTATTTGCCCGAAGGCTAGTATAATTTTTAGAGTATTTTCAAATATTTTTCATAACGTAAATAATTAAGTGAACTTATTCATATTATTAATTATTTTAATAAATTTTATTAACCTAACTAAATTTAACTAATTAATTATATTTAGACTAGGATAATTAAAATAAATTAAAGCTTATTACTTTTAACAATGAATAGAAAGAAATGAACTCAATAAATAATCGATCTTTGATTATTTTACATCAATTGAAAGTTTCACCTGTCAGTATGGCTGAGCGGCTTGGAGAACAACTGCTCACCGACGTAAAGGCGTTCCTGAATATTACACTACGTTTTGCTAAGGCGTTTATGTTGGGAGTTTTGCAAACCATGTTGTTGTACACCTGTGTTTCAAAACCCGCATCGTCTCCGATAATAACCAAGACATTCTTTCTCTTATTTGAACCAGCTCTCGCAGAGCTACAAGCCTTAAATATTGTGAAAATCACAAGAAGTAAACAGAGCTGTCCTCCTACCATCTTGAATGTTATAATGGATCCAGGCCCCTAAGCGCACTTCGTGTGGAACGCCTTGTAGTTGATGGTCAAGGCGATTCGTGGTTACGTGTACAGAAAGAGCAAGTGATCAAGATAATGGCAAAGGTTAAGGTACATTTAAAAGAAAAAGTCTTAACACGCATTATTTGTTCGTGTAAATATCAATATTTTCCAATTTCGAAACGAGATTGGCCCCGGGACCAATCTCTTACTCATAATTATACCGAGTTCTAACAACTTGTGTACCGGTTACCGACATTTAGGTACAATTGTGCGGGCCTCAATGGGTATGGTTTTTCAGCAGTTTTGGTCATAAATAGAGTATTGATTTTGACCATTTTGGTCTTAAATTAGCTATGGAATTTGCAATCTAGTCTTGAATTTGGTATGTTTTTTTTAGAAGAAGCTACTTTCCATCATTATTGATTAGAAAATCAACAAAAGCCCTTCAAAAATTATGTTTACAGAGACTAAATTGGGTCAAAAATAGGGTCAGGTAAATTGCAGATTCCAGGAAAATACAGATGTAATTAATGTAATATTCAGACTGCAGACTTAGGGTCTAACTGAATCATATTTGTTTACCATTTCCATCATCAAGAGCTATCCATAGACAGGTTAACATAACTGGATTTTTAATCATTCTAATCTGAGTAATATTCAAGCTAACTGGAGCACCATCCAGACTAAATGGAGACAGGAGCTCTCAGGCTAACAGGAGTGCTAGCTTTCACTTCAATTAGCTTGAATAACCCTGTTTACCATATTTATAGCTTCTCGCCACTTGATGATGGAAATGTCATGATGAAGTACTCAAAAAGCCTGTGGTCTGGAGTCTGAATTTTACCCCCGATCTGCAGTCTGCACTCTACTCTTACTTTAGGTTTACCCCCAGTCTGCAGTTTGCAAACTGCATTTTAACTCTTTTTGGCTTCTTATCCCTACCCCCATCGCTCATTTGCTCAAATTCTCAGCAATGTGGTGTGGACTAGGAGGCCAACTTAATCCATAACATTTTTGTAATATTAAATAAATATGTACCCATACTTACCTTAAAGGGGGCTGTTGGAAATTCCAAACAAGAGGAGGTCAGCCAAATTTATAATTAAGGAAAGTATGAACCAAAACTTGGACTTTTCAAGTGAGAGAGGGGAGAGGGCTTCAAACCAAACAACCCTCCAGGGCAGGGGTATAGACATTTTCTAGAACAACAATTATACGAAACAAGAAGTTGTTATTGATTTATTTATAATTTATTTATAATTTATTTTGATATTGGACAGATTGGAATTATTGGTGGCAGTGGAATGAATGATCCTGACATTTTTAAAGAAAGGAAAGAAAAATATGTTTCAACACCTTATGGAGAGGTATTTTGTTTTAACCATAACTGTACAACCTTTGGGTATCAATTTTTTTCATCTCCAGATAATTTAAAGTCAGTACAATAATATTACTTTATTAAAATTTAGGATAGTAGTTAAGAAATGGAAAATTGATTTTAGAGAATTTAGGATAATAAGGATCAATGGTCTTGCATTGCATCAGGTGCCCTATTTAATGTTGAATAATATTTTTTTTTTATTTTAGCCATCAGATTGCTTGTTTTTTGGTAAAATAGCTGGGGTAGAATGTGTGTTAATGCCAAGGTAAGCCAATTAGACAAGTATTGTTGTTAAATTGTTAATTTGAAGATAACATCTCATTTTGTTTCTTAACAAATGCATGTAGTTTTAACAACTAGGATTATTTTTACTCTTCAGCTTCCTGGATAGTTTTAGTAGAGATAACCCCTCCCTGCATCCGATACCTCCTCCCTTTTTTCCATGCCCAACATTTGATTTCCAGATACCAATTTATACTCTTGAGTGGAGAGATAGAGAGTTAAGTGCCCTCCTTCCCTTCCCCCCAAAATAAACAAACACAACACAATTGCTTGCAGATTATGTATATTATGTATGAAAATTATCTGTGTAAACAAGTAAAAAAATCATATGCACAGTTCAGTTTATATGAGACCAGTGCAATGCTATTGTGTTTTAAATCTTCTGATACTTTAATCATATGGTAAGTTAATATGACTAATTAACCTACACTGTGTATAATTCCTACCATTGTGATTTATATCATGCATTTTTTATGTTTTCGCAGACATGGAAGAAAACACACTATTATGCCAACAGACATCAACTACCGAGCAAACATTTATGCCCTAAAAGAAGAAGGTTGCACTCACCTTGTTGTTACTACTGCCTGTGGATCTCTAAAAGAAAAGTTTAAACCTGGTGATCTTGTTTTCCCTGATCAGTTTATTGATCGCACAACTAAAAGAGTATCTACATTTTACGATGGTAAAGAAGGAAGTCCGGCAGGAATTTGTCATATGCCTATGCATGACCCCTACTGTCCTCATACTAGAAAGGTTTCTGAATTTTTTAAATTAATTTCTTTTATTAATAAATTACAATCAAATTATTTTTGTTCTCGCTGTCAACACAGTTGGTTTAGGATTAAAGAAATTAAATAAAATGTGTATCAATTTAAATTTTTCAGATTCTTATCGAGGTTGCCAAAGAACTGAATTTGTCTCATCACAGTTCAGGAACTAATGTTGCTGTTGAAGGACCTCGCTTCTCTTCAAAAGCTGAAAGCAAAATGTTTCAATCGTGGGGAGGGGACATCATCAACATGACCGCTGTTCCAGAAGTAGTTCTGGCTAATGAAGCTGGACTCTGTTATGCCGCTATTGCTATGGTTACAGACTATGACTGCTGGAGAGATGACCATGAGCCGGTACTTTTTGTATCTCCATTTAATTTTAAAAACTCTTTCAGGTTTTGAAGTTATATTATAACATTATACTTACAGATTGCTGCAGGTTGGACATTGAACGTAATTTTTTTTAGCTGGAAATAAGCAAATTTATTTTTTTCCAAGCTGGCACAGTAATGAATCCTGCAATCTGATTGGTTCTTAGCGCAGTCCGGATTTTCCTATTTCTGACCATGGTCACAGTAATGCTTGCATGGGTTTTTTCCGTGAGCTTACTTTTTGTTTGAGAGCTTGGAAAAAAATAAGTAAGTTATTTACTGGCTTAGGGTTGGTCCGTATAGTGAAAAACTGTGACCTTGGACTTAAACAAATTATGCTGCCCTTGGAGCATTTTAAAAACCTCAGTCACAGTTTTTCACTATACGGACCTCCCAGCTGGCAAATAACATATATTACTTTATTGAAAATATTTTTTGTTGCTGATTGCCACTTGGCAGATTGTTAACAAGGTGGTGATCTTGTGTTGAGAAACCAATTGCAAGGGAACTAAGAGAATAATCAAGTCATCACTATCTTTCCTTCTGTCGAGCAGATATGATGAAATTAAAAAAAATCATTAACTGTAAGTTATAAATTGTGTCTTTTGTATTATCATGGTGTAGGTGAGTGTGGAATCAGTGATGGCGATTTTTAAATCCAATGTAGCAAATGTCAAGACTCTTTTACAAGCTGCAATTCCACGTATTGCTTCCAGAGAATGGGCTGATATCATTAAAGAACGACAGGTATGCAAAGAATCATCAGTAATCTGCCATTTATTGAGGTCAAGAAGTGGAACTTAGATTTGTTCTTTTCAAAATCATTAATGATTCATCAACTTTAAATAAATAAAATCATACTGTGATAGTGTTTGGATATGCTTAGATTTAGTTTTGATTGAGAAGATATATGTTGAAGATAAAATTAAATTCTGGTAAAAATTAAATTCCTTTGTTTCTTAACCCTACTTATTCATTGATTATGAATAATTAGGGATAGAAGACAAAGGAAATTGAGAATCAAACTAGGTTAAAATTTTTTTTTTACCTGAATTTAATTTTTAACTACAACATATATATCAAACACTCAAGACAGTGTTTGATCACATTTCCAAACACCTTGTGTTTGTCAAAAATACTCTGCTACACGTCGTATTTGGAAATGTGATCAAACAAAGTCTCGTTTATTTGATATATTATTGAATATTGAAGCTAGTGTAAATTGAAGTCAGTGTAAATAAATCACACTTTTTATTATCCTTAATCACTCAAACACACAGCTAACTTACAGTCTTTTCACTTTTGGGGGTGTGAAGCAACCCTCCCCACAAATCCTGGGTGCGTAAGTTAAATAATGGTGACATCATTTCGCCTTTATGATCTAATGCTTATGCTTTGGACTCCAAATCAGTGAACCATGATTACGGTCAATACTTGGCTGCCAATGCTTCAAGGGGTGAGTGGAAAAAAGCCCTAAGTAACTTTTGGTAAACTTTGAGATGACTAAAACCAGAGTAAACTATGAAAATTGCTGGTAAGTATTTTAATCCTATCTGCGTCAACATTTTTGGGGCTTTATTCCATGCACCCCTTCACTTGATTCTCATGGAATCTGCTGTCAAATGTTTGGACTATTAAACCTGATAAAATGCTGCTATCACACCAGGGGGAGCAATAATACTCCTAGCTAGTTCATGTAATTCAAATAAATCACTGATGTCTTTCTTGTTTTGGTCCTTTCCCTACAGGATGCTGTCAAAAGTAACATTGTAAACCATTCTAGTTGATATTCATCACATAAATGTGCGTTGTTTTATAGTGTTTCTTCTTTCATATTATAGTCTGGACAAATATTGATAAACTGTTCACAGTTTAAAAAACAGAGAGATTCTGGAAAAGAATTTTCCCTATAATAGTGCACACCTCACAGATGTATTCCTTGTAGAAGATTATTAAATGACTGTCAAATTTTGAGTTTTACAAAAACTAATTTAGGGTTTGTTCTAATAGGAAAGCTATTCAAACTGGGCAGCAATTTTTCAATTTTTCAAGCAAAGTCATATAATTTATTACAAATAATTCATGAAGAAAGCATAATTATTTTATGTTTTGTTTGTAACTCGGAACCAATATCCAACAGTTTAGTTGTAGTTTTTGTAGTTCTTTGCAGCATAAGCAATGAAAAACACAAAGTTCAGTTGTTTTCTGAATTACCCTACTAGCTAGCGGAAATGGGAAATTACTAGCTAGGTATCATATTTAGTTATGTACTAGGCACTGCATCTGTACTGTTCACAGTAATTTTGTCAAGGCTGCCTAATGCAACATTTATTTCAATTTTGATCTATGTGAGATAGTCTCAATATTTAAAGATAACTAAACAAATTGGACTACAGATGAAGGAGGGTATTAGAAAACTATTTTGTTGCATCTGAAGCGAATACTCGTTTTTCAGCTTTTCTTATTTCATGTCAGGGTCCATAGCTAGCAAGAAATTAAAATACCTCAACACCATCTGAGCAAATGTGAGCAATTTCTTTTTATAAAAAAAGCCACTGCATGTAAGCACTTCATATATAACCAACATGGACTCTTTCAACCTCCGGAGAACTACCAGAATTCTTTTCCCTGTCAGATAACCTACCTGTACTCTTCCTGGTCAGTGTAAAATACATATTGAAGACCAGGGGTAAAATACAGACTGCAAACTTTTCAAGTACATATTGTTTTATTTCCAGCACTGAGTGCTAACAGTAAACAGGGTTATTTAGGCTAATCATGGTGAAAGTCCACAATCTGGTTAGCCTGAATATCACTCAGATTTTCCTGAATAATGCTATGGTCAGCCAGTGTATGCAGTTAGTTCTCACTGATAGAAATGGTAACACAATTCATTTAAAAAGTCTACAGTCTGCATTGTACCCTGGGTCTGCAGTCTGCAGTCAGAGCTAGTCTGCAGTCCACAGTCTTCATTTTACACTGAGTGACTCTTTCCCCCTCCAGACTGCATCCCTGCAAATCCTTTCCTCCTACAGATTGCCTATTTGTACTCTAGCTTCCCACCTTACTCTTTGAAGCATCAATGTCTATCTCTTCAGTTTCTGATCATCTCATGTAAAAAATTACTCACCCACATACTTTACAGATAACAGGACCCAACAACACACTCCACCAAAATATGACACCAAGTCCAGGATTCAATATTAGTTGTGTGAAATGTTTTTGTATGTATCCAAAATAAATTTTTAGACAATAAGTCCTGCTGTGGTTGACAGCCATGCATGCCATCCAGGTTGTGGGGGAAGGGGATGGTTACTCTTAGAGAAATTGCGTGGAGGCATGCAGCCTGCTTCCAAAAACCCTTACCCTCTTTGTGACCAATATATGCGATTTTTCCTACCCTATTAATTATTTATGACCTTACCAAAAATTTGATGCCCTATCAGTATGACTGTTGCAGCCGGCAAAGTGCCCTTAAACAAAATTTATATAAAAAAGCTTTTATTGATGGTCTTATTGATAATAATGAAAAAGTAGCTTATTCTAAAAAAAAAACATACTTCATTCAAGACTAGTGTGCCAAAACCATACCCTATTACTGGACTAAAGTGACTGAAAAACCATACCCTTAGGGGCTGCACTTGCTTGTATAGTCCATAGTCCAAGGGAGAATGCTCTTCGGGCTTGCAGGGATAGTAAAAAGATGAATTAGGGTCCTCAGGTACAGAGATCACTTGATCAAAGACCTGCATCTTGACTATTTTCTCAGTTATTCTAATAAATATTTCCAAAAAATATATTTTAGTTAACACACATTGCATGCCTAGTTTTTACGGCCATTTAGTACTGGGCACGAGCATGTGCTCAGTTATCGTACAAGGAAAGATTTTCCTCTTCAGTCCTCGAAGAGTTATCTGTAGCCAGTTCGTGTCGTAAAAAGATGGTAGACACACCAGAGAATGGCGATAGTGGCGTAAAAGAAAAGAGAAATGTAATCGTCAACTACATCCCGCCCGATATCACCGAAACCTTTCTTCAAGACATGTTTAGATCTTGTGGTTCAATTGTGAATTGTAAACTTATGCGAGACAAGACGTCGGGTACTAGCCTGGGCTATGCTTTTGTGAACTACAGTCACGAAGACGAAGCTGCCAGAGCTATTGAAACATTTGACGGAAAGCAGATTAGCAACAAGAAGATACGAGTGAGTTATGCTCGACCGTCTTCGGAGGAAATTAAAAACGCCAATTTGTACATTAGTGGATTACCCAAGGCTGTCTCCGAGAACGATCTTAAAACTTGGTTTGGAGTATATGGAACTATCATCTCTTCAAAGATTTTGATGTTAGAAAACGGTGAAAGTCGTGGTGTGGGATTCATTCGTTTTGATAAACGTTCTCAGGCACAAGCCGCCATCGATGCTTTGAACGGTGTTAGCTTGTCACCTGGCTCGACCCTGGGGGTGAAATTTGCAAATCCTCCAAAAGGCCCTCATTCACAGCAGCTGAATCCTGTTTCCTTACAAACGTCCATAGCTGCGAATGAACTTTTGAGGCCAGCGTTAAATCTTGGAGGAGTGGGTCCTATACACCATGAAGCTGCAAATAATAGGTTTTCTCCTCTTGGGGCTGCTGGAGTCGCACGCAGTGCTCCGAATTTTAATGCTCTCCACCACCCAGGGGATCCAAATATCCTGGGTTCTTTACACTTAAATCCTCCGCCAAATCAACATAACTATCACTGTTTATTCGTGTATGGTCTACCTTCTTCAGCCGAGGAAACAGAAAGTGAGCTTCTTTTGTACAAACTGTTTGCACCTCATGGAGCCATATTGTCCATATGTGCGAAAAAGGGTACGGGGTATGCATTTGTCAACATGATGAGATATGAAGAAGCTTTAAAAGCAGTTATGAACTTGAATGGGTACTTTGTTCAGCAGTATAACACACATCTTCAGGTCTCTTTTAAGAAAAACAAACCTTCGTAGTTGATACAATCATCTTATCTCAATGAGTAAAAGTCCTACTCAGATATTTTCCCACTAGTAGAAATAGCCCTTTTCACAGTTAACTTTTCTTGTTTGCAATTTACAATTTACTCCAACCTAGATGCAAGGCAATTTTTGGACAGAAACAACAAAACTGCATAGGCTCAAACACCCACCATCGTTATCAGGCTACTGTTCTCAGAGGCTGCAGTCCTTTAGGTTAGCGCAAAGAAAATTGAGGTCTCAAATATTATATTTGAGACCTGGAAGAAATCAGAAGGTGAGCCAGCATTGATTACACTGGACACTTTATCTAGACATGTTC
>OMLO01003870.1_pt1 | contig 12406 bp, 7 predicted proteins | sample 1674811 | NCBI WGS metagenome assembly OMLO01 (sample SAMN06265003, study PRJEB25207) | coral metagenome | isolation source: Coral host | place: Mexico:La Bocana,Puerto Morelos, Mexico | collected 2008-11-13
TCCCTCTCCGTTTATTTTTCTATTTTTTTACATCCCCATACTAATAATTGTTATTTTGTATCATTTTTTATGGGAAATAAAATGAAGTAAAAAAATGTCGCTCTACACTTCACTAGTGGAAGGCGCGGTGGCCTCATGGTTAGTGCGCTCAACTGCAGATTGAGTGGTCCGGGTTCAAGTCCTAGTCGGGGACATTGTGTTGTGTACATGGGCAAGACACTTCACTCTCACAGTGCCTCTCTCCACCCAGGTGTATAAATGGGTACCGGCGAATTTAATGGTGGGGGTAACCCTGCGATGGACTAGCATCCCATCCAGGGGGGAGTAGAAATATTCCTAGTCACTTCATGCTACAGAAACTGGGATAAGCTCTGGCCTGGTGAGCCACTTGTTTCATATGCAGACACTTCACAAGCAAGTTTTATCTGTCAGTTTTGTTAGTTATGGCACATCCTTTAGCCAATTATACAAAAGGAAATTTTATACTTGTAGTTTCATTATTTTTAATTTTGACCTTTTGTTTGCAGATATGCCACCATACCGTCAAACACACCGAAGCCATCTACGAGCCAGTCCAGTAAGTTAAAAAATAAGTGAATGCTATAGTTTTGTTGAATGTTGTGTTTTACACTGGGGTAGTTCATCAAGGCAATGTCTCATTGTTGTTTGAATGTAGATATTTCTATCATGCATCTGCTTATCATTGGTTTGATATATAGCTTCGATAAAAACTTCCTGTATAGGAGCATAATTTTCTAATTTCAGTTATTCATTTGTAAAACAATGTTGACAATATTTATTTTCAATGTTGTTTAATTAACTCTCTTTTATTTTCTTCAAACAGCACGCACTAGGCGTTTTAACAATGCCCGTGCAAGAAGAAGTGTGTTGCCCAGAACCCAAGAGAGTTTCACAAGCCCAACATTGAGTCCTTCCACTGCTCAGCTTCCTATGAGACCTAATGTAAATAACACAACAGAAAAACTGCCACTACCAAGGCTATCAAATCTTAAATTGCCACCTGATCTGTTAAAATCATCAAGTAAAAATCACTCTCCAATTCTTCAGTTTTCAAGTACGGATAGGGTCGCACTAAATGGTAATCAGTCGACTGCTAACAAAGAATCTGTAAATGTACACAGAACACCAAGTACTGTACAATCTATTGGGTCTGCTGTGGCAATCACTAGTCCATGTGTTAGTGCAGAAAGTCAGGCAGCCAAAACATCAACTGATGTAACTTCAACAGTTTTTAGTATTGGAAATAGCAATGGTGAACTTTCTAGAAATGGTGACATTGTCGAAGGCATGTTTAATGGCATGGATGACGGAAGTGTGTTTAATGATCAAGAGTGCAGTGATAGCAGAACAGAGAACAAAACTCCTCCTGTGATTGTCATAGACAGCAATGAAAGAATCAAGGAGCAAGGATTGCTTTCGCATTCTCAACAGAGCCAAAGTGAATTACATCTACGATCTCCAAAACGAAAAGGGTAAGGGACTCAGATTTATTGAAACAATGCATGGAATTGTAGTAAACAGCCAGTTGCTGCAACAGTAAGAATAACTTTAGTATTACAAATTTTGTTTACAATCCTGAAGTAGCTCCCAGCTCGGAAAGCTTTATGAACAGGTAGGTGACTGCAACGGTTATTTTAGCTCGCAAACAGAGTTGATAATATCTGCAAAATACACATGATGTTCACTGTTGGACAGATTGAACCTAATTTTGCCATTTTTGCAATTGTTATTGTGCAGCTAATACCGGTAGTGAAATAGTAAGTTAAGGAATGCAATTCTAGGCAGATGGTGTCATTAGAAGAAACTACAAAAACATATATTGTAATACATAAATATGGTAAAAAGAACTGCTTGAACTGAAAACGATAAAATTCCTTAACTCCCCTCCTTTCCTTCCTTAACTCTTTGTGGGAGCAATTCTGGAAAAATGCCTCACCTGGTCCTTATATACTAGCTTCACCTCCTCAAGTATAACTGAGAAATCTTTTCCAACCAGCTCATTGAAGTCAATTAATTTGTTTGCAGTATTCAGCCTAAGAAAAGAATTCCTCAAGGAGCAACTTGGTAAGTGGATAATATCTTATTGTTTTCAAGTAAAGATGCCTACTCAACTTATTTTTACCTAAGGCAATTTTTATGGATTATAACTGTGGGTGGCAAGTGGTCCAGGTTTGAACTCCGGCCAGGGACAATGTAATGTGTTCTTGGGCAAGACACTTTACTCTCACTGTCCCTCTTTCCACCTAAGTGTATCAAGGGATGATCGTGAACTTAATGCTGGGCCATAACCCTGCGATGGACTAGCATCCATCCAGGGGAGAATAGAAATACTCCTAGTCTCTTTATCCTACAGAAACTGGGATAGGCCTCTGTCTGATGGGCCACTTGGCGTATATGCAGACTTAACCTTACCTTTTTCATTGATTATAACTAATATCTTGCAGGAAGTAGCAGATGATCTGATAACATTTTTTGTTTTTCTGTAGCATGTCAACAGTCCATGACTCACCTGTCAAGCTGGTTCCAGAGTCTGATGAGGTTGAAGTGGACCTCATTTGTTCATCTGATTCTTTAACTCCAGTAAGTTCTAAAAATATACAGCTGTGCTTCTGGACATTGTCCTAAAGTTAATACTTTCTTTTACATAATGTTTTGAAATCAACCAGCCCCTAAAATTTGCAACCATCTATAAGTTACAATAAAATTTCCTTGCTTTGTGATTAATTATTGGATGTAAACCACTCTCTTAAAGTAGTGACCTTCTGCAAGTTGCAATGTCAAACATAATTTGATTTATGTGAAACAATGGGTTGAAACAAATGATCTGGTTTTCTTCATAGATGGCCCTATTACAAAGGCAATATACTACTCTGTGTGATGTAACATAAGTTCTCCTCAAGATTTATCCCCTTTCTGGGAACATTAAATTTTATTTTATCAAGGTGGATCAGCCAACATGTGGTACATATTCTAGCTACCCCAAGAGTGGTGATCCCCTGAAAAGTTACAACCCTCTGAAATAATCCCTGTTTTACTGAGTATCTTTTGTTGTTCTAGCAATCCTTCCTGGGTACACTACTCAATACTCCTCTTTTGCAAGAAAGACTGGCAGAAAATATCAACAAAGTAGTGGGGAGGTGAGAAAATGGAAAAAAAAAACTTTATTGAAGTGATGCTCTATTTAGTGTAACAATACCTGCCAAATGTCCATGCAATAGCCCTTTTCATGGTAAGTTTTTTTCTTTTGCATCACAATGTAATGCAACATGAGTGCGTATCCAAGGCAACACCCAAGCTTTTCGGCTTACACTGAAGGCTGCTCTGATGACAAAAACTGACTTGATTTTTCCAGCATTTTATTTAAGATTTGCATCGCAATGTAATGCAACATGAGTGCGTATCCAAGGCAACACCCAAGCTTTTTGGCTTACACTGAAGGCTGCTCTGATGACAAAAACTGACTTGATTTTTCCAGGATTTTCTTTAAGATTTGTAGATATTGCAGTTCTTTTCTGCTTTTGATGTAAGTTTTCATTCCACAAGAAACCAAACCAGTCAAGTTTGACAATGGCATGATTTTTCTGGACCAATCACAATTCCTTGCCATGCATAGCGACCAATGAGATTGCTTCATTTTGTATAGACAACAGATTACATCAAATGGCATTATTTGTGTTTGCCAAAGTGGGCAAAGGCCAGCTAAAAAGCTGAAGTAGTATGTTTCTTTAATAAAACAAATAGATTCCATGTTGCTGTGGGTCTGTTCTGTAATAGATCACAGGGGACGTGAAAATGTGGTAAGGACATCACTTACACACTAGGCTATTGCCTTGTGTGCCACTTTTTTGTTCTTACCTCATTTTGATGTCATCTGTGGTCTATTACTGAACAGATGCACGGCAACATGGAATCTATTTGTTAAATAGAAATCTCATAGTCTAATGTTGTTACTGAGAAACACAATACATGCATATTTCCTTAAGGCTGTTTTCTAAAATTCATTTTGTTGGCTCACTCTTTTCATCATGTAAGTACACACCCTTGTAAATGTTACTGTTTAAGTAAATACCTATTTTCTAATAGTAGGGTTTATCTTGTAGCACTCGACAGCACCCTGTTACTGATGAAGCCCCTTCTGACACCATGCAGACCTTGACAACAACAGAGGCAAGCAGCGATGACATGTTAATGGTATCAAACCAGGTAGATGGTTACCTACACATCTTTCCTCTCTGTAACAAACATGCATGTAAAAGGTAAGTATGCCTTACTCTGAGGTGTTGCTATTTTTTTTAATTTCTAGGGTGCCGGAGGTGACATTCCTGTGAAAGAAATCATGGACCTTATGCAGGGAGACCCTGCATTTGATGTACTGTTCTCATTCTTTGGGCTTGGTGAGCTTTATTTACATGTATGATACTCTTTTTTCTTTAGGAATCTGCAAAGACCTATTATAGTTTGTGAACTTGATTAAGGAGTGTCAGCGATGGCTGAGATCCTTGTGCTGTGTTCTTGGGTTGGGCCCCATCTGTGCCATTACTCTTGCAGCGCCTTTCTCTATGCAAGAGACTGGCGCAGAAGTAAGTATGGACAAATTGGTTGAACAGCCTGACCCACATGCCGAGGAGGGGAAGGGCATTTAGCTGCAGTAGAACAACACCCTATTCCTTGGAAGTTCAAACTCCTCTCAAGTGATTTCATGTTTCAGAAACTGCAGTTAAACGCCAGGCCCCGGTTGTTCAAAGGCTGGATAAAGTTATCCACAGGACACATCGCTATCCATTGGATAAGTGTTAACTAAACAAACCACGCTATCTGCTGGATAGTGATTTATCCAGTGGATAGCGTTATCCACCTTTTGAACAACCCGGCCCAGATCAGCAAACCATCAAGGCTTGTAGTGAGAACCCAGTACCTGATGACAATAAATGGAGGATGAAAGATAATATAAGTATCTTTCATTCTTTTGTGGACAGGGTACACCATTTTCTTTCTTATTCCAGTGATTCACCTAATCAAGAACTCTTGCTATTATTATAACAGATGCTTTAGGTGCTTTACCTTCAGCAGCAAATGCCAGTACAGTGTTGCCAGAGACCTCTGCTGGATCAAGCCAGCCTGACAAATCTACTTCTTGTGTTTCTTCCTCTGGTACTAACCTTGCAGGTAATGTATTTACTTGAAAAAGTGTCACAGCACCATTGAAATTTTTGATGTGCCATTTATTCAAACAGCCCTCTGCACTGACAATTTTATTTAGTTCTATAGTTGCTCATTTGACGGACAGTGCATCTGGAACTAAAGGACCTCATTCACAGCATTTTGAGTTATTTATTGAAGGAAGCCTGAAAAATAATAGTTTACTAAGATAATAGCAAACCATGAAGAAAGAAAAAATATGGTTAATGATGAAGAAGATTAACACAGATTACAAATGAAAAACTACAGGAAAATTTAGGATAAACTTTTCAAAATGTGTGAAGGATGACATGGTTCCTTTAAATAAGGTTTTTTTTTCTGCAGATGCTCTGGAAGCCTCACCATTTCCCGAGGAATGTCAATCTCTTTCAGGAACAGAGATCACTCCTGTGGTGCCAACAGCATTAGACCAGCAAGTGGAAACTCCAAGGTCTTCATCTGCCTCTGATTTGCACTTGTCAGGTTTGTGTAGATTTCTGGTTGGAGTGATAAATTTCTGAAATGTTAGTTTTACAAAGGAGTAAGTAATAATCGTGAAATTTACAAATACTTGGATAACCAACGAAAATCTTTAGTGAAAGTATTTTTATGGTCACATATAAGTGTTTCGTACACATACTCAAAACGTTAGAATCCCTTTTACAGCATAATGAACATTCCTCAGTGAAATTACTTCTCAACATCTTTCATTTGAATGGTCACACCTTAGTGTTTCATACAAAAATTTTAAAGTTAGAACCATCTTGTACAGCATAATTAAATTAGTGCTCAATAGCTTACATTTTTGTTAACTCAACTATAATATTTTCACCTGAAATTTTACCAAGAAACTGCTGGTCAAACAAACACATGAAATATACAGAATGTCAGAGCTACATGTATGACTTGAATACTCTTCTAGAGGTTGTATTTGAAAGTTGTGTACATCTCTTGATGCGAGAGACATTGCAGACAGTTAACGCTAGTCCAATGTGATGCAGGACTTAAGTCTTTTCCCTCCTCAGCTACTAGTATTGTAACAGATGCCTTGCTGTTACTGGCTGGAAGCCCTCAGAAGATTCCCCCTCAGTCGCAATCACAGCTGGATCGTTCTGCTAGTGTGCTTACCTCGGGAAAGCGAAATCCTGTAACCCCGCCAAAGAAAACACGTTCTGTTCAAGAGCAGTCCGCAAATGACAAACGACCCCATGTGGATTCTTTACCCAGTCAGACTGGTCTCATCACATCAACATTTCCTTACGTGCGTGCTCTTGATTTTAATGTCGACAAGGGACTGGAGCCAGTTAAGAGAGGTACAAGGAAAGCGAGTAAGAGCAAGAAAGGAGCCAAGCAGAAAACTGCAACAGATCAACAAAGCAAAGCACCATTAGCTAAGAAAGCAGGACAAGGAAACAAAAGACATTCGGAAGCCAGTAAATCAACACCTTCGTCTAATACTGCGGTTGGTTACGGAAATACACAAGCGGTACCACCCTTAACTGTCGTTACAAACGTTAATTCAGGAATTAGTCCACCATTTCCCAACTGTGACAGTGCATTCAACCAATCAAGTAACAGCATCCCCTTCCCTGTTAGTCTCGTGGTCCCAAGTGTTTGCCACAACACTTCATCTTACAATGCGGTCAGCTGTGACACTTTAAAAACTCGTTCACCTATCAGTGTATGTAGTCAGACCACTACACCATCTGCGTTGCCTGGTAACCTGGTCAGACCCTCTGCTGTTCCTGCGCCGCCAACAATCACTTGCACCAATCCAGGGTCAGACCAGTCCACTTCACTCGTCACGCTTGCCAACTCACTTAATTACTCTGTTAATTTCACCAGTGCAGCTGCGAGTCACCCTTCGTCATCTGTCAATGGTACCAGCTTCGGGAATGGTCCTGTCTCGGCCAATCACAGCCACTCATCCTCTTGTCTGACCCCTTCCGCTGTCAATTTATCTTCTTATAGTTCAGTTCCTTTCATTCATAGCAGTGCAGGTGCTCCGGCTCCTGGTAATGTCGTCCTCCAGCACACAACTGTCGCCCCTCGACCTGTCGGTTTTATAAACCCAACCACATGCCCTGTTCCCTCTTTATCTGTCAATCTTGCCAATGGAACCAATAGTAATCCCGCATTCCCTACCAGCCTTGCTGTTTCAAGTTTATCATCGTTACCACACATTGTCAACACCGTGGCTTCATCGCCGTTAACAGGTCCCACTCAACCTGTTATCCCTGGCCAATTCAATTCATTGGTGGTCAGTTCAACCACCAGCTCTAGTAATTCACTTACTAGTCAAGGACAGAATGCTGGTATATTAAGTGGAACGCGAACCTCGACTACTGATGCAGTTGTCACACAGGCAACAAATACAGTTGTCACGCCAGCAATTGTCCCTGGTGTCACGCAGCAGGCACTTGCAAGCCCGTTATCCCTTCACGCTTCCAATCTGCTACAGTCAATAGCAGTACAGCATATAAACACAGAAAAGAACGAGCCCTCTGATCAAAGCGTGACTGATATTAGGAAAGAAAACACTCAAGGTTGTCAAGAAAGCGTGACACTTTCACCGTTAGCGCGTGGACAGCAGCCTCTAAATGACAAATCTAAAGAGATTGTGAATTTATCTAAAGATGGTACAATAATTCCAAGTGAAAAACACAAGGATGAAATTTATTTGGTTTCTAAATCACCCAGCACTGGGCCAGTGGAGAAGGGCTTCAGGGACGACGATGTAACTGTTGTAGAATGTTTGCCGAATTCACCAGAAAACAAGAATGGAGGTACCTCAGCTTTAGTACAAATAAATCAGGGATGTAGAGAGCTCATGAAGGAAAATTCCGCTGGCTTCTTACAAACGGGAACGAGTAGCGAAACAGAAGGACAAGAGTTGTCAAAGCCAAGCAGAAAAAGGCGAAGAGATGCATTACAAAAGGAGAAGGTAAATGAATGTTATGCTTAAATAAAAATTTGTGTCATGTTCATAGTTTCTTCCCAAAAGCACCAAGGCTCATCAAGAAGGATTATAATATTACAATTTTACTTGCAATAATATTAATTACAAAACTTTGTACTTCTCCCAAAAAAGCACGGTTGACATCTTAATTTACAGACAAAAAAAAACAGTTTCCTGGCATGGCTGCTCGATGACCATGTTTCACCGAGAACGTTCCTACACTATTGAAGAACAAGCAAACAACTTATTCTGAATCTCTTGGGGCCAATATTCGGGCTCTGGTTTGGCCATCTTAACTACGCAGTCGTATGTATGGGTTATTGACCAAGCGTGAGGTCAAGATGGCTGGATATTGGCCAATTCTTTTTTTGCGTGTTTATGGACCGAGACGAAGTCGAGGTCCATAAACACGCAAAAAAGAACGAGGTCAATATCCAGCCATCTTGACCGAACAAGCTTGGTCAATAAAGGATTTATTATATGGGATAAAACATAAATTATACTTGCGGGGCAAAGCCCGTATCCCGAGCGGGTAAGATAGTTCCATCTTGCCCGCTCGGGTAGCCAATCACAGCGCGAGATTCGGTTCATCTTGCCCGCTCACGGAGCTAGGCATATAATAAAGTACCATATCGCCCGATACCTCTAGATCTCTTGAACAGTTTCTACTTATGATCTTAACTTGATAAATGTACCTCTACATGTGAGCGTTTTGAAACAAGTAAAAGTTCACAAATGCGAGACCTTGGACAAGTCATTGAAATCTTACAAACTTGTTAAAAATAAAGGAACCGAAGTTAGGACAAAATATTAAAAATTTATGATAACGTTCACACACCATGAAAAAATAAAAGCTCTCGGCTGTCAGAGGCTGTAGTCTAACAGCTGAACGTTCTAGCCAGTGAACGTTTTTAGACATTTTTTTAATATTTAGTTGTTAAGTCTGTATACATGTATAAAGTTTTCCGTTCAATGTCTGATCGTGCCAACTCGTTGAGAGAACGACCACAGAGGTTCATGCCAAAAGGAGGTTTGTTTAAAATCGACTAACCAGATAATATTATATCCTTTTTAGCCAGTCAATAGCTAACCCTAAATCAATCGTGACTTATTTTTCCTCTTCTCTCTCTCATCCTCTCTCTTTTTTCCTCTTCCCGCTTTCTCCTCGCCCTGTTCTCAACTAGAACGCATCTTAACAGACTGCTTATGCACTTTTACCCTAGTAAATTACCCGTATTATTGCTTCCAAGGAAGGCGGACTTTAAGTGATTTTAGCCGAGAATTCTTGTTTGACAGACATTAATCAGTGCTTTTACCATCATCTTTTATAGGAAAAGAAGACGAAATCGACATCTCGACCTTCCAAGGTTTGTTATGTTTAATTTTTATTGTGGTGTAAAATCCAACTCAAGGACATAAAAAATTACTGATTAAACACATGGAACACACGCGCAATAAATGGTAAAAAAAAACGCAAAGGTATTCCCGCAAAGAAGTTTGTTAGAAGAGTTTCCGAAACTTTGGTGGAGTCCAAGCAAAACTCGATAATGCAAACCTCGTGTGTAAATAGTTTTGTATTTTTAAACTTAATTTGTGTTTTTTTTCCTTTAGAGATCCAAGACCAAAGCGGAGAGTATCAATTTTCCTTCTGATCTTAATGTTGAAGAATTTTTATCCAAGCTTCACTATGAAGTAAAGTAGATTTATTTAATACAGATGTTAGATTTATTACAAATGAAAACTTTTACAACATAAAATGTAAATACAAAGAAGAGATCTATTTTTATTGTGCCGTTTTGATAATAGAATATTTACAATATGTGTGACAGAGTATTAAAAAGACTAATTTTGACGAAGATCTTTTAAAAACAGTTGTTGAAGTGTGTTTGTGAGAGCTATGTCACAGCCGTTGGTAGTAGCTTATGGCTTCGGTAGAAATTTCGCTACCAGTTCTCATGTGAACAAACTTTCCCAGCAGAGATTTGAAACTAGATTATTAAATCAAATCCAGCCCATGTGACCACTGTAATGTGACTGGTAATGTCCTCAAGCAAAAAGGCAGAAATAACAAGAAACAAGAGAGGATAAAGGGTGCGAGAATTTATCCGCATATAGACCTTATTCTACTGGCGATCCCTCTCTAGTTATTCTATGGTGTCTAGTCCAAAACTCGCGTTGTGTGAATGTTATTTTGAAAGATAAAAAGGTGTGTAAAGCCGCGCGCTCAGGTTATTCTGGTGAGGAAATCCTCGTCACAGTATTGAGCACTTTTAGACGGCCCTGAGATTTCTGAAGCCGGATGCAACCTTAAGCCACTTGAGAAGTCTCACTTGAGAAGGATAGGAATAAGGCCTATGAGGACAATTAATTCTCTCACGCTTCATCGTCTCTGGGCAGAAATCACTAACGATAGTGAAGTGTCAACAAGTGGCGTTGCAGTTATCATCGTTAACATTGAAGTTGTTTTTTATGTTGTGCTGTATCTGCTTGGTGGTTGTAACACGTTCCAGTTTGTCAGTTCTATATGTACAATTGTTTTAAAAGTTCTTTTACAATTTTAAACAATAAAACTTGTTTAAGGAGCTTTGTTTTGCTAACATGTTTGATGTTTAGCCGTTCTAATTGTACTGACTGCCTGGCATGGGTGGTTGGGAAATTTTTCCTGATTTTCCCCAACATTTTATTTAAGGTGACTCTAAACAGTTTCCAGCACTTTCCAAGACTTAGATTCAGACTTATATACATAGGGTTCAGAGCCACCTTAAATTTTCAAAACTTTCTTTACCCCTAACACTAAACCCCATGTACAGGGTTTTTTTTTAACTTTGCCAAAGGTTGCGTGTTATCCTGCTTATCAAAATAAATTTTGATAATACAAAAGAATTTCACCGTGCCGTTTTTGAATTATAAGCCCTTTAAGCTGAAATTAAAAATACGATGCGTAGCGCGTGGCGAACTTCGAGGTATTTGAAAATGAGGTCAAACAATGTCTTGAGTGTTTGATACATCAATCGAAGCTAGAACTAAGGAGAAAACGGAGAATAAAACCGCAATGCTTACAATGATCAGGTTTCAAACACCACCACGGTTATGATTTTATTCGTTTAAACTTGATGAGGTATTAATGACTTTGAGAAACATTAACGACCACGGGCTATGAGTCAAAATTTCAAACATCTGTGAACCAATCTTGAAAGTATCACCTGCCGAGTAACCCTGGGGTTTCAAGCTGGCGTTGTCGCTTTAGGATAGTTTCGATTGTTTGTCCACCGTCATCCGAAATCTTAGAAGGGAATAAAAGCGTGCCTGATGCATAGAGCAATGTTTTCATGTTTGAAATAAAAATATAACAATCAAGAACGAAAGTGTGTTTAAAACAGAAGACTGGGGCTGATCAAACTGGGTACGAACCATGTACATTGCCATTCAACGTAACATGATATCCATCCCACAATTGAATGCAATCAAATACAATGAAGTACTCTACCTTGGTTTTAGTATTTCTAATACGTTTTGGGAAATATCGCTCTGGCCTTGGACAAGTTCAAAACCAGGCGAAAATAGAAACGGACAGCTAGATCAAGCCCGACTTACTCGTTGGGTGGGAGCGTGGGTCGCCAAACTGTAGAGTGATGGGGGTAGAAAACGTGTACATGGGGGTTCTAAATTCCCCGGTGACCACCAAATTCTCTGAATAAACGTTTCTATTTACTGACCGCGCATATTTTTATGAAAAACGTCTAATTTCATGAAAGAGAAAGTTTGTTATGTAAATTTTTTAAACGTGGAACGGTCAGTTCTGTATTTTGAACAAGCAACTTCTCTCTAGTCAGAAAGAAAGAAAAAAACACTCGTTTATACCTGAGAGGAGCCAATGAAAGCAAACTGTTTAGAGATAAGAAAATTATCGAATTCTTTTTAGTGTTTTCTTGTTGTTTATAGGGCAGATGTAGACCATTTCGGAGACCCGAGGAGAAGGCAGTGCTATGAGAGAAGATAATGTGGAACAAAATAATTGGTCCAAACAAGAGAAAATGAGGTGAGAGAACACATCTATGACAATCTTTTTCAATCTATTTTTGTCTTCGCGCCACGCTGTGAAAAATATGTTTAGTTTTAGCGGTTCCTCCCCATGCCCGCGCGGCCTATGGTCACAGGATCAGCGGAAAACGAAGAAACTGAAGATTTTTCTCGCCGTCGCATAATCGAGTGAAATCGTAAATCGAAATTTAAAGTTTTGATCGAGTT
>OMLO01003871.1_pt1 | contig 12406 bp, 10 predicted proteins | sample 1674811 | NCBI WGS metagenome assembly OMLO01 (sample SAMN06265003, study PRJEB25207) | coral metagenome | isolation source: Coral host | place: Mexico:La Bocana,Puerto Morelos, Mexico | collected 2008-11-13
CGCACCTAGGCAATATGCAAATTATAGTCGTTTCAGACGCCGGTTTCACACGTGCAGGCAACTCTCGGTGAACGGGCCTTTCTGTTTGGTGCACCCAAGTTATGGAATGTTCTGCCAAGACTTATCAGGGAATCCATTTCTATTAACTCTTTTAAGAGAAAGTTGAAGCCTTTTTTTAAAAAAAGTATTTGTTACCACGTAGATTATAAGATTGTATTATCAGCCTGGATATTTAATTATTTCAAGATTATACTGGCGAATTTTAGTTTTTAGCTTTTTTGTTATTTTTTTTTTTGGCGCATTTACTATATATTTGTATAGACATTTGAGCCTTAAGTTTTGAAATTATTCTTACATTGAAGAAGACCGAAGTTCTTCGGTGGAAACGTCTGTTCGGTATTTTTAACAGAACGTAAACGTTTTTTAAGCCAGTGCCAAACCATTTTTGTTTATTAACAAAGATTATCATCATATACTTTTTTTCTTCCTTTTCGTTGGCCGAGATTTCACCAGAGACACCATAAAGGGCGACGAAGGTTCCTCTTTTTTGTTGCTCGACAAGAAAGATAACTGGTTGGACACCAGCTCGAAGCATAATGGAAGAGGTTGCTTGTGACATGCAAATGATTCAGGAAGGCAGCGCTCGCTTCCCCAAATCTTGAATTGTTGTAGATTCACGTGCCATTTGCCTCAGCAGAAAAATTAATCCACTCAATTTCGTCCTTGAATAATTTGTTTTTGTCCATTGATATCTTAGGTAAAGACAATTTTTAGCAATTTAATTATGTCATATACCTGTTGCCATGGCAACCCTGTTAAAAAAGATTGTTAACTGTTACTTTTAAACTGTGGAAAACAATGTGATCCTGCATAAAAGGGTATCGCAATTCTTAAGCCACCCAGATTTTGTTCATTGGTCTTATATCTTCTCGACTCCCAATGTGTCTTCTTACACCATTGTTAATTAAGCTATACTGTTTAACTCATATATTCTGTAAACACTAATGATTACTTTATGAGCATCTAGAGCGTCTTCTTATAATTGATTGTGAGCACTGAATTCTTCATCTCAAGACTCGTGTAAACTTTGCATTAGTCCCAATAACTTCATTTCACATGTACTGAAAATTTCAATTAAGCTTGAACCAAAATCAAATTTTTGTATTCCATTTGAATTGGATAAATTATTACTGTAATATACGATCAACTAGCTACCTAAAAAGATGGCTTGAAGTCAAGAGATCACTGAGAAACATGAATTTACTATAAGCCATAGTTATCATTACAGATTGTTTAGGGCAAACTCCATATTGGGAGCGAATACGATTGAGGGTTGTGTTCAAAGCAGTTGATTACAATAAACATACCTGCCGTTTCTTTCCTGTTAGTAGCAAATTTCCCATATACGCAAAATTGCACAGTAAACAAAGTGTAAAATGTTCCGAGCAAGGTGATTAGCGAACACCTCATTGTTGGCGGAAAATGCCAGGAAACAAGTTTCCTTGCGCCAAGAGCGCTTTTTTAGGGATTTATTTTAGTGATTCAAAGATACAACTCACTTCAACCAGAAAGGTCACCTGCTGTGAAAAAGACCATTGAAGGTTTCAACGGGTATCTGTCTTTAGAGCTATTTTCGTATCGACAAATTGGTGTGTGCTTGTCATCGAAAACCAATTTACGAATAGTGCACTATGCCAGTGGGTTGTCACCTTGTCGTGGTGGTGAGACTTGTGTGTTTCAGTGACCCTAAGAGCTACGCTGGCTAGGACTTCTTGTCCCTGGTAGGTACAACCTTACCACATTGGTTGGCGGTAGAAACCTGACAAAGAACAGTTCTTGGTTCTCCAGGTTGGGGGTTGAACTAAAGAGTAAAACAGCATTAGGTTAATGAAACCTCAATCACACCAGAGTGTCAAGGCCTCATTCGCCACTTGCCGCGGAGTATACTTAGGTGAAGGTAAAGGCATTATGCCAGCTTGTTTCTAACCTCTAAGGCCACCATTTTGATTTGCCCCGTGACACTTGTGCAGATTTAAACTCTATGGGTGTCACTAAGCCAGTGTGTTAGTGTCCATACTTTTTTATCCACAAACTTCACGCCTTATAAGAGGTTGGTCCGTACATTTTAACGTTAATTGCACTGTTAGAATGTGGTGATGAGTGGACGTGGATGAAACTGAGTGCTGTAACTCTAGGCATCTCTAGCCTAGCCTATTTTTTTTTATCAAACTTCCCTATGCATAAAGGAATATTGCTGGGTTCAGATTGTGCATCTGTGACGTACCCAGTTGCTTACTTGATTTTAGTCTCGATTACCAGCCGCAGTTCGCGAATGGTGCTCTTGCGCAGACCGGCCTGGAGTCAACAGCGGAAATCGAAAAAGGCTTGATGCTGGATTGATTAAACTCCAAGACGGTTGATAGTAATACTTTTCTTTGAGTATTTTTTGGTAGTTCACTAAGACAACATCCCTTGTAAAGTGTTTACCAGAGATCATTCTGAGCGAGGCTGGATGTTCCTGAATACTGCAGTAAATTTTCCGCCTTTGTAGATTCTTTCTGGTCCTCAGTCCAGCGTGACTGAAGTACGTCGTGTAGGATAAAGACTCTCAAGAACGAAGGTTGCATCCTTCCCCCGACACCTGACAAGTTGACGTTATAGGTAATCAGACAAAGCATGACAAAAAATTACAAAAACCTGTTTAAACAACGAATAACGTCGAATGTTATGGCAAAAACAACAATAAATCTTTGTCATTTTGAGTTGAAATCAATAGTTCTAAAAGAATAATCCACGATCTCTTAAACTGTACCAAGAAATGTGAGATTAATTTCACGCCTACCGACCTAACGAAATGTAGTGCAACCCTGATAAAAGAGGAAGCTGTATTTCACCCGATGATTGTTACCCACGTTAGTCACAAAAGGACAACATCGTGAAAATATTAACCTATTCCTGCGCCAATCGTGGACTCCACATTACCATCCACTTCGCGAGAGCCCGACACGAGAGATAATCTGGTGTACATTTTAACTGCCTAGCTGTAGGCATTGACACCCGAGCAATCTCCTTTCTTTCAGCCGAAAGGATTCCATCATAGTCAAAGAGGTCCAGGTGTCCGCTGCTCACACGTTCTAGCCTTTCTTAATTCTTTTTTAAAACGACGATTAAACCATACAGTACCCAGTTTGCATGTCAAACATATTTCAAGAGTTACGTGACCTGCTGTGAAAAGATTCGACGATTGTAGCGCACGGCAGGTGGCCTTTCTGTTCAATTAATGGAAAGGATCACAAAAAGTGCAGCAGTTCCTTGTTAAGTTCTTGTTTCTTACTTAACCTCTTACAATGAAGTATTTAACGATTGTTCTCTACTGGAAATTATACGCTCTGTGTATGGTGTCATTTACAATCAGTGGTAAGAAAAACACCAAAGAGAAATATTTAAGAGGTAGGTGCATGTAATCCCGCAGTGTGATTTTTAAAACAAACTTGTTTGGGAGAGGTATATGAATTCCTACCAGGAAAATCTACTGTATATTTTATAAACAATGTTTTGGAACTTAACTATTTCTTACTCTGAGAGCTGCCTCATTATTTAGGTCAACTTGACTGTCACAGGTGACATTTACCTCCCACTTAAGATTTTGAAAAGAAAAAAATAAAAACATGAACTCTTGACCCCGTCTTCTTTTACCAAAGACAAGTCTGGCATATCCTTTAATTTACGTCGTTAATACGCTGGTTGTCTGTCATATTCTTACTGTTTGTTTGTCGGTAAAGTCAACGGACAACTTTTACAAAAAACGTGTGATACTACACTCACAAACCTTTTGCTGGTAATAAATCTAAAAGAAGTTGGCTTATAATAGTTCCTACATTTCATTCTTTATTATTCTATTTTCATTCCCTCATTGATACTTTCTTATACTTAGATTACATGTAATAAATAAAATTTCAGTGATAAAACCCAAAGCAAAGCAATGTTGACTGTAACTTAAACAGGATGTTAAAGTGCAAATGTTCTCTTCCTTTTTATTTACACTACAAGGAGAACGAAGATCGATGAGGTGGCGGAGAACATTTGGCAGTAAGGAAGCACCTTGCAATTGTGAGTATAGTTAAGCATTTGTGGGCTTTTACACTAGACCGCAGTCCTTCAAAATATGGCACGAATGACAACATGTCGTCGTCCAATTTCTGACGCCGAAAGAGCTTGCTATAGTAGTGGTAATGAAGGTTGGTCTATTCTCGCGGATGGGAGCTTATCATTGCTAGAGCCTGTATAATCTTCTAAGTTTCTCCGTGAAATGAACTAAGTCGAAGTTTTCCGAAACAGAAATCTTCCCACTAATATCTGGTTATACTGAAAAAAAAAGTATCGACTATTCAGAATACTATTCAAATAACTGATACTGTTAGCCCCAACTGCTTGTCTTAAAGTGGTGTCCAGTTTATAGAGTTAAGTTACCACAAAATGGCTGAAAAACCACAGTGGACGGTGCCAATCCTGGACAACCAGTGCCGGGTGTCTCGGTATTTTTTTTTTTTTTGCACTGTGAAAGCAGAATTCTGTCTTTGCTAAATAGTGTATCAAATACACTGCGGATTCATGCTCGAACAAACCTACTCTCCTATAGATCTATCATCTTTGACACAGTTGGACCCCCTCCTAATTCGAACACGATTAGTTTTGCCTTTCCTCTATTAATATTTTTAGACATATTTTTGTTTCTTTTGCCCTATAACAAATACCCTCTAAAATCACGAGCACCTTTACAGGCGTCTCGCGTCTCGCGGGATATAGCGCGCCCGGTTTTAAGTGTTGATACCAAACCCCTATATCAAATTTAAACTTAAAGAGCTGGCTATCACTTTTTACCAACAATTTTGAAATAAAAACGAATTGTCGAATTTTCCACGACCACTTAATACGAGCATCCAAACCATTTATTTAGTCCCTTTTGAAAGTCATTAGGGAATTTGTTCGTCTGCCATCAAATTTGGATAGTAGCTGTAGTTTGACATGTAAACAACAGAAACGTGCCTGCGAACTTTTACTTCTAAATATTATTTCTTTGAGGATGATTTGTCTGCGATTCCTACATACTTTTTAATCCTATTTCGAAAAAGTTATGTAACTCAGTTTATTGAAATTGAATATTACAAACCGCAGGTCCCTCTTTCTATTACCTTTGGTCCAGAAACTGGGGAACAAATAAGATAAGCGAAAAGAAGAATTCACTTTAACTTAAAGCTTTGAAAAGGTCATTCGGACGCTTCCATTTACAGATCGTACAAAATTCTTTTTATTTTAAAATTCTTTGTATAGATTGATAGCCAGCTCTGTAAGCTTTAATTTGAGCCGGAGTTTTATGTAATTGCAGTATAAACCGGACGCGCTACATCGCTTGGACGTGAGACACCTCTAAAGCTATGTGGCAACCTTCACTCTTGCGCAGTAGTTAACTGTGTCCTCTTTTTGTTCCAACAGTTGGTTTATAAAATAGTAAATTATATTTTGTTTATAAGGCTTTTTTCTTCTCCGAAAAGTTCGAATTAGCAGTGGCCATACCTTTTAATCCTTCTAGACTGTTTCCTATTTTCTGCATATTTCAGTGGTCAATGGCGTGTACTTGGAAAAATGGGATAGAATAGATTATAAACGAGTCAAGTTTCTGTTGGCGGATCCGAGATACCCAAATCTGCCAAGTTATTCAACGTGTGTTCCAACATTTGAGCAACCTTCAAAATGGGGAGACTTCTTTGGAACTCGTTTGAGGACGTATTTTGTTCCATTCCAGGACGGAAACCACTATTTCTTTCTTTGTAAGTATCCCTTCCAACTATTAAATTTTAAGGAACAAATACGGAAGACCTGTGTTACAAGAAAATACTGCACTAAGCTATGAGATTTCCCTTGACTCTTTCATCAAATCTGAATTTGCAGGACAATTTGATATTTTAATCACTGATATTCCATTAACCAATCCCCTAAATGTTAAAGGGGAACTGTCAATAGAAGTGGGCTATGGGTATAAAAGTCCCAAATGCATGAGTTCCGGGGGTGGAGGTTGGGTGGGTGGCACGGTCAATCTAAATGTTCATATGATGTGTGGAGCGGGTGGGTAGCAGACGCATCTCCCACAGCTCGCATCTTGTATAGGACAATCATCAACGTCCTTCCGTTTCCTTGATTTTGTGTACGTTCAAATAAAGGCAGACTCTATTCATCCTGCTCTAGTGTATGAGTTAAGTATACTTTATCTCTTAAATTAATCCTGGTGAACAGTCTTGAGCATAAACTGAGCATGATGAGCAAATAATATTCCTTTCTTAGCATCAGACGCGGGAAGTGAATTGTTTATCAGCACTAATGAGAAACCAGACACGAAGACGATGATAAGTGAAGTAGATGGGGGATTTGCCACTTACCCGTATGAATATGATAGGTAAGAATAGGGACTCTTAGATAACTTCCTTTAACGATTGACTCATGGGAACTGACGGACCGATTGACAGATAAACCGATTGATTGATTGATTATCGCGATCGACCTATCTTCATCTGTAGATTTACAAACCAAAAATCGCTTCCCATTCATTTAAAGAAAGGTAAGTATTACTATATGGAGGCTATCATGAAAGACGATCATCAGAATGATCACCTGGAAGCTGCGGTACAGACACCAGACGGAACATTTTACAAAGTGATACCATCAAAGTTCCTATGGACAACATTACGGACACCGCCTGGTATGTGTATTTAAGAATGCCAAAATTCAACACCACACTAAATCATTACCGGCAACAGAATTCATATTACCTCAGCCATAGTTAAATTATAAATTTCCCTTGCAATTTATGCAGAAATAACATTCGTGACATTTAAAGTGTTACTATGATCAAATTCTCAATATTCATTTTATTGCATTTTCGAACACAGTAAGTCTTTTCTAAAGATCTAGCCAAATTTCAATCTGTTACGAACATTAGAACTCAAGTTTTTGAGAACTTTATTTCCAAGAATTTACGGCCGCCATTAGTTTTCCTTGTTCCTTGTAAATAACGTCATTTTCTCAAAAATACCACACGGATTGAAACATTATAATGACAATTAATATAGAAAACTGCACGAATATAAGAGCTAGGCTTTTTCATACTTTATGAGAATTGAAATACTAATTGTTATTATAATTTTAGAAAATGACGTCATTTACTCAAATTCTTAACCAAGACTTGGAACAAGAAAAATTAATGGCGGCCCTAAATTGTCACAAATAGAGGTCCAAAAAACGTGAGTTCCAATCTTCGTCAGAGATTGAACTTTGGCAAAATCTTCAGGAATGACTTATTATGTACGAAAATGTAAAAAAATGAATATCGAGAATTTGATCATAGTGGCACTTTGTCAATTTTGTTGTGAAGAAAACAGACCCAAAACGGAGTTCCATAGTTTTCCTTATTTCATATTTTTCTTGTAGTTAATTCAAAGGCTTTCGTTGGCCCATACAGTTGAGTAATTAGTTCACAAAGTTATCACTGAAGTCTTTCCCTGTATATAATTGCATTGTTAATAAACGTGTATATATACGCTTAACAAGCAGCCTCAAAAAGACAACAAAATGTTTTGTATCACATTACTAGCACAAAATACTACTTACCAAGCCATTTTACTGAGAGTAGCAGCAAGAGCCGGTGCAAAAGCTGGCTCATCATTTGGGGCAAAGTGGGCGATGAGTAGTGGAGCAAAAGCAGGAGCAAAGGCTGGTGCCTTGGCAGGAATGGAGGCAGGAGCATCAGCAGGAGCTACAGCTGGAGCTAAAGCTGCTATTGAAATGACAACGAAAACCCTTCAAGAAGCTTTAAACGATTTTCATGGAGACAATTTGCACAAGTTTAAGATTTCTGTTAAGAACGGAAGTGTGGTCGACGTAAAAGGTCCTGGGATTGATGGATCTGGTGGAGCTGCAGGTGGAGGTGTACCTGGGGGTGGAGGCGGCGGTGGAGGTGGCGGTGGAGGTGGCGGTGGTGGTGGATGGGGCGGTGGAGGGGCTGGCACTGCCGGAACTGCAGGAACCGCTGGAACAGCAGGTACCGGTGGGGTAGGAGCTACAGTCGGGGGTGGAAGCGAAGGTGGTGGAACTGGAGCTGAAAGTACTGCCGGAGGTGGTGGAGGTGGTGAATCTGTGGCTGGGGGATCGGCAGGTGGAACGACTGCAGCTGGAGGTGTTGCAGGAGGTGCAAGCGCTGGCGGCAGTGCTGGAGCGGCTGCTGGAGGGGCTGCAGGTGGTGCTTCCGTTTCTGAATCTGGAGTCACAGGCAGTTCTCAGGTTACTTCATCTACCAGCACAGCAAGCGGTAGTGTGGCTGGGAGTACTGGAGCTAGTGGCGCAACAGGAGGTGGTAGTGCAGAAGCCGTCTCGTTTCCGATTAGAGAACTAACTTATATTCCAAAACCAGGCGAAGATCCCCAGACTCTTGCTAGATCACTGGTCTGGAGGGTGGGCGGTGCAACAAAAAGTAAGTCAACTTAAAGTACTCGAGGAAAATGTTCTATTTGCTGCTCGCAAAAATTGAACTTTTATCTAGTACCGCATTGGAGTTTTTGTTTGCTGTCTTAACGCAGTCTGGTGGTGATTCGCATCACTCTAACTGTCATTTATTTCTTACAATAATTACAAAAGAATTAAATCGAATTTCCTTTAAACATCAACGGAATAACAGCACATTTTCTAAGGAGCAATTGTATAATAACAACTGAAGTATGCAGTCTGTATAGCGATCTTATTTTTTTCCCTTAGTTTACGTTATGCAAGTAGATATATGACAGATCTTAAGCTGGAACTGACGTTAAGAATCCCCGTTCAGTACGCATTACATCATTTTTTAGACTTTCTTTTCAAAACTGCTTACGTTGTGAATATAACTGCAACGATCATTCGTGTCTTTACATCTTGCTCTCTAGTTGTGATCTTTCGTATATTCACTTGCATTCGTCTCTATCTACGGTATATCAAGAATTCACAAAGTGATCATCACCCAGTTGGCTTCATGGCTCAATGGGTAGAGCGCGGCACCGGTACGCATGCAATGCACTTGATAGTGGCAATGACTTAATTTCCAACAGGACGTATTCTCGATATTGAACTGGAACTAGCTTGTAATGGAGGCTCATCCTGGTAGGTCCAGACAGATTCTGCTCGGCAACTTTTGAACAACTTTTATGATCGTAAACAACTTTTCCAAGAATTTCTAAAAGTAAGCTTATTTTTGGCATATTTTCTCTATCTTCTAATCAGATTAATAAGTGATTGATATTTAAACATATTTTCTTTAGAATTTCACTGGAAAATCTCTGCTTTTTTTATTTGTTTATTTTTATTAATCGGTTGGGTATCGAGCGTTAATAGATTGCAATAAGGATGTGCCGGATGTCTCATTTCCAGAATGGGTATCCAGTGTTAACATTCTAATATAGTACAACTCACTCAAAGCATAGTTAGTAGCATGCTCCAAGTGAGACCGACGGCAGATGGCGGAGGCCATTTTGAAGGCTCTTTTTTTCTGAAAATGAAGAACAGAATCAAAGCGACCCATTTTAGGCTGCAATTGATAAAAGAGCAGAGCTTTCAGGGCCCGAAAGAGGGTTAATTTTGACCGAAACATGTACTACTTGCTATATGTTAGCAATATGTCTCTAGTTTATTGGGCTGCACGATTTAGAACTTTATAAAAAAGGAATTACAGTATATAGTTACAGTACTAAATACCCCAGGAAGCAACTTTTTTGATTTGAATCAATTTTTGAAGATATTTTTAAGCAGAATCTGTCTAGGTTTACATGCGGGGGAATGTCGTTACAGAGAGATGAATGTGACTTGAATTTGAAAGACTCCCCGTATTAGCAAGCTAGTTCCACTCTAATACCGAGAGCGTGAATATGGCCTATTGAGTTCTTCTAGCGATCTCATTCATGCAAGAAAATCCCTTTTTGAGTTATTTTCATCGTTTAATATAAATATTTACTTGACTTTAGTTGTAGCAAATGCAATGTACACGTTTCATGCTTATGACGACCCATACGCGCAGGAAAACTTCACGCTTAACGACTGCTGGCGGACAGTGGACGGTCGATTCTTTTTAAAGCAGTTCTGTCAAGTCTTTATTGCGCGTGTGCCCTCACTCTATGGAAAACCCACCGACAGTATCTCTTTTGAGTCTGCGTGTTTGCCTGGATATTTTTTAAGGCAGAAGAACTACCACTTCTTTCTGCGAAAGAGGGATGGAACGAGACTTTTTGGTAATATTTTATTTTAAAAATCTTTCCCTTATTTACATACATAATTGTACAATAGGCATTTTTTGTAGTTTCGGTATAAGACTGCAACTAGCTCTCAAGGAGGTTGGCGCTTGGGAGTACCATTAAAAAGAAATGAAATCCGTATGCAATTCAAAAGACTCTCTGCATTAGCCTCAGTTGAAAGCTAGTTCCAGTCCAATACCGAGAATACGGAAATGGTCTATCTGGGAAGGGTAATCTATAGAATTTGAACAGTTGCAAGTATTTACAAGACGCGTGTCCTGTTCTAGTGACCCTGGTCAGACCGGCCCACGTTTAATCTTGCGTGAACTTTAGCAGGTAAATATGCGTAAAGGTCACAATAAGAGAAAGGTCAATTTTCATTGCCAAAATATAATTCAAAACTAACGAAACGAGTCTGTCAATATATTGCTCTCGTGGCAACCTCAGGCGTCGAAAATGGTGAATTCCTGAGAATTGCTAAATGGTTTTTCAATTTCTCAGGAAGATCGGGAGCGAATAACCTAATTGTTAAGAACTATGCAAAGTTAAGTCTCGAGAGCAGCCAATCAGCCAATCAGATTGCAACAAATTCATTAGTTTACCAAAGAATCCCACTGATGCCAAATAGTTTCTAAATAAAAGCAGACATTAACTTATGTTTTTAAAAATGCTATTCCCGTTTTAATCCTTTTTGATGGAATCTACACCCCCAAGGATTATCTTAGCCTAATTCCATGTTTCATTCCGGGGTAATTCTTTGCTCATTCCTGTTTCGGAGATGTATGTATCTGTCTAGATTTCCGTGCAAAAAACACGTTCAGGACATTTATGTCTTACAAATGTTCTTTTCGTTTTGCAGATAAAGACAGTTCATTCCATATTTATTCAGTTATGAGGTACAACCGTAATTTCCTTTTTAACTCCATGCACAAAGACTGGTATATCTGCGAATCCCAGAAAAGGAAATTACATGGAACTGCGTTAGCTCTCGACTTTTACAACGGCGAACCAGATGTTCTTGATCGGTGCACGTTTTTGGCACATCCTATCCTGCAAAATGACAACAAGCTAAAGAACTGTAAAAACGTCCTTGGACCAGTTCAGCATCCAGAAATCAATGGACAACCCCTACCCCATCCCCCTCATTTGGTCCCCAAAACACCACCTCCACCTCCTGCCCTGCCTTCGTGCATTCCAGTGTGCCCAGCGACAGGTCCTGTTCCCTCAACTCCTACTGGGGTTTCAGTTGTCTCCGAGACGCCCACTGTCTTAAATAAACGTAAGTCTTGGTTTTCTCAGTTTAAAGACAGTGCCTCCTTTTGTTAGTGTACACACGTTATGCGCATCACGCAACGTGTGCTTTAACCGTGACGCGCACGCTAGGGATGACAGTGACGTAATCAATTACGCTATCAACCACGCGACTAAACTGAAAGTAAAATTTTCCTACTGTGACTTAATCAAGTTTAATAAACCTGTGCTAGAACCAGGAATACAGTAGCGTATCGCTAACTGTTAACGGCTTCCAGAAATGAAATAGCAGATCGTATTGTTTTGTATTTATTATTTTATTATCATTATTTTATTATTTTTTTCTTGTCGGGGGGGAGGGGAGATTTGGCTATGCTTTGCCTTAGAGGAGAGGAGAGGGCAGTACTTCTCAATAAAATCAATTAATTAAGACAAAATTTCAAGATAATATTGAATGAGTATCTCAGCTACTGATAAAATCCTGAATGGAGATGGCCACGCTATATAAATATAATGGGACATAATAAGAATTATCTCGAACAAATGCGTGGCTACCCCTATTTTTCTTGCAAATATCTACTTTTTTCGCACAATCTTTTTAGTCGGCACCGTTCTTAAAATGTATGCAAAATAACGCGTCATCTGGTAAATAAATGTTTCATGGCTTGTATACTTTTATTCCGTGTTTCATAACCAGAAAGTAGTAATGCGATGGTACTTCAATACCAATGTGGGAGGCGCGGTGGCCTCATGGTTAGTGCGCTCGACTCCGGATCGAGACCTAGCCGGGGACATTGCGTTGTGTTCATAGGCAAGACACTTCACTCTCACAGTGCCTCTCTCCACCCAGG
>OMLO01003873.1_pt1 | contig 12405 bp, 16 predicted proteins | sample 1674811 | NCBI WGS metagenome assembly OMLO01 (sample SAMN06265003, study PRJEB25207) | coral metagenome | isolation source: Coral host | place: Mexico:La Bocana,Puerto Morelos, Mexico | collected 2008-11-13
ACTCTGGCGAATCGGACCGTGGCATTCCAGCTATACAACAACCATAGCTTTGAGCATTGCCAGGAGAGCCAGCCTGAAAAAAGCCCGGAGTGAGGGAGACAACTGAAAAAAAAATGGGGGTTCCAGGTAGGGTCAATTATTGGAAGCCAGCTTTAAAAAAAAAAAAGTGTTTACTGTCAAATTGAGAAATCATTTCCCCAAATAAAACGGGGATAAAGATGACCAAGAACTCGTTGAAATTACAACATCTCCCCACAAATAAAAGTTTAAAAAAATCCAACAACTTGTTGAAATTCTACCCCTTCAATCCTCCCAATAAAAAAACCACACAAACAACCAGAAAGAAATTCACCCTTCACCCTTCACCTCTTCAAATGCTGTAGCAGTTGTCAACGCCGAAAGCGATCCATCGTTCTCAGCTTCAGCTCCACACGCTTCGCTCAACTTTTCGCCGTGGTGGCTCGGGGAAACGGCCTGCGAAGGGTTGGCGGTTGGGGGGGTCATCCCACTGAAACGGGATGATGGGAATCCTTATTCCAATTCATGGGTCTGTTGATTCAGAAATCCTGCGACCAGTTGAGGTTGGTAGTTGAAATCCCATTATTTACAAGGTTTTAGGTGGTGCAGGGGTTTCTTCCATCAACGGGTACACCCCTGAAAATGAAGATTTTGAAGCCAATGTCATGAAGGGTTGGTTCAAATTATGTTCCTTTTCAAATTCAGGTTATTTTCAGGTTCCAGCCCTTAATTTTCCATTGTGTATATAAGACTCCTACCATTGGGTTAATGAGTTTATCCCCTGACACAGGGAACAAATGGGAGGTGAGACCCCAGCTCATGTAACGGGGCAACTGCTGCCTCGTACTCCTCGTACACCCCGATTTTTTCTTGCATCTTAAAAAGCAAGAAATCGTAACATACGCTCTTTTTCCAACATATCCATGTGCTTTTCAAAGAATCTCGTAAGAGGCCGCTCTTTAAAACCATGCCTCTATACATGTGTCCCAAAAAAAAGTTGGTGTAAATACGGTATACTCAAGTCTGACGTCCAGACATCAGCAAAAAAATCCATCACCAAAATCGCCTTGCTTGCTGTAAGAAGTGTTGGTCTTTGTGGTGTGAAGGATGCTGCACCATCTTCACTTAAAGCTGATTGACTTCTAGAGATCAATCCGGGACAACTAAGTTGAGGAATGGAAGCAGCCATCCCATCTTGCAACACAGCCGGGTCCGGCTGGCGATCCTTATTCAAGAGCCCACAGGTGTCACGGTCGGTCTCCAATGGGTTCATTTATAAAAACCCAGAAATATGTAAGACAGATCCAAATGATGCAGAAAATTTAACTCTGAAGGAAAAGAAATGGTGGCTATAAAGTGGAGCAAACTAGAACAACAGAAACAACAACAAACAACATCCAAAAAATTCTGTTCCGCACTCAAAATTCTGGAAGAAATTATCAACAAAAATCCATCAATCTCCCACTTAAAAAATCTCGTTTTCCCCACCCCCCATTCACCCAGGCGCCCGATGCGATGCTTCAGCAGCTCGTCCTCCAAGCCGCGGTCTCAAAAGTTCTGGCAGACCTTTGACGCCTTTAACGCCTCGGATTTGTCCGAGAAAAAAAACGAAGTTTTCCCTGAGAAGTTCTCATCCGTGAATTGTGAGAAGTAATGGCGTGTTTGGTTTAAAGAAAAGTGTTTTTAAAGATTTGCCTCATCAAAAGAATGGCGAGTGATGTGGGTGTTGCATGTTTGTTTGCATCTTCTTTTTGATTGTTCGGAATTTACAATGTTTAAAAGACACTAAAAAAATATGTAGGACTTCTGAAAATTCAAGCCATGTGTCAACCACTAAGACACTTCTGAGCCATCTTCCAGCAACTCGACGATTTGGCAGAGGGGCGAATCACAACTCTCTGGGAGCAAATGGCTCTCAAGCGAGATTCAAACAACCACGGCCCCAGGCATGTTGCAAAAGTCAAAAAATTTGAAAATTACCCACAAAGTCAGATTCATACAATTTACAGCCAATCAGTTAACTGTCTCATATGTATTTATTGTATATAAACATGTCTTCTGAAAGAGTAAACAAATTGATCGCCTGGCCTTTGAAAAAACCTTGAAATCTTTGTGAAAAGGTTTCCACAAATCTTTGTGAAAAGGTTTCCACAAATCTTTGTGAAAAGGTTTCCACAAATCTTTGTGAAAAGGTTTCCATAAATCTTTGTGAAAAGGTTTCCATAATTCTTTGTGAAAGGTTCTTTGCACACTGGTTTTCTCTAAATCTTTGTGAAAAGGTTTTTCACAAATCTGTACAAAAATCTTTGTGAAAAGGTTTTGTGCTTTGGCAAAAGCCAGCCTTTGGCAAAGTGCAAGAAAACATGTCAGGTAAAATTCAATGCAATAAAGGTGGTGCTAGACACTTCACCAAGCCATACATTGACCCTGACATAGTTTTCAGTATTGTGTCAAAGAACCAGGACATTCTTTGTCGCATGGAGCCTTATGAAGTTGTTTCCAGGAACAATGCCCCTGACCCAAAAAGAATCCTCCATTGCAGCATGCTTGTGATGGATTTCCTTGATGCTTCTGAAAGTGGAGAGGTTCATCAGAGTTCTTTGAAAAAAGGACTGAACACACTCTGGTGCAACAGCCAGATGTCAACACCACCAAATACTCAGGAAATGTTTGGATTAACCTTCGGATTGAAAGACTGAACTGTCTGATGTATCATGTGAGGAGGTTGGCTCAGGGAACAAAATTGCACCAAGCAGCTGCTAAACTCACAAAGAATGAATTTAAACAGCTGCAGGAAATTCTGCAAGTGGTGAAGCAAAGGGAGGCTGCAGATGCTGCAGAGGTTGAAAAGGGAGCACTTCCCTTGATGGACATTGCAGAGAAGACAAGATCTTTGAAAAAAGGTAACTCAGACACTTCTCATGTGTCCGTGGATGCATCAGGTTTTCCCTGCATGTTTGCCAGCCCTAGCAGCTCATCTAAGCCTTTGAAAAAAGCTTCTAGCCCTTTGGGAAAAGGTGAAGCTCCTTTGAAAAAAACCTTTGAAAAAAAGGAAAAACCTTTACCAACAAGCCTTTGAAAAAACCACTAACCTCTCCCAAAAAGCCTTTGAAAAAAGGAAAAACATCTCCCAACAAGTCTTTGAAAAAAGGAAACACCTCTCCCAACAAGTCTTTGAAAAAAGAAACAACCTCTCCCAAAAAGCCTTTGGGAAAAGGCCTTGCCAGAAACAGCAGAATGAGGAGAGAGTCCTTGCAGAAAGCAGGTGGATCTTTGGAAAAAGGTCCAAAAGAAAGTTTGACTAGTGCCTTAGGGTACAAGTCAGGCTCAGGCCTGAAAAGGCCTGCAGGTCAAGCTTTGAAAAAAGCTACAAAGTCTTTGAAAAAAGAACCTGCTGGAGCCATGACCAAATGGTTCAAAATCAAAAAAACTGTGGCAAACAAGCCCAAGCCAAGGGCTTATTTGACAGGCTCCTTGGAGGAGGGTGGCAAAGTCCATTTGATTGTCGAAGTGACACATCAAAGGTCACCCCATTACCTCAAGGTGTGATTGACACCATCCAGGAGAAACTAGAGGTGGAGCACATCACCAAGGAGGCTGCCTTGGCATTGAGGGAAAGTCTGTGTTCCACCTTTGAAAAAGGGATTCAAGGTTTTGAAAAATGTGCTGCCACCCTGCCAAAGACCCTCGGTAGAAAGGGCTAAGTACACCTTTGGAAAAAGGCCATAGTCTTCCACACTGGTTTTGCACCTTTGAAAAAAGGTGATTGCCTGACAAAATGCATCTCTTTGTAAAAAGGGATTAGAACCTTTGGCAAAAGTATAGGCGTTTTTTGTTTAATTGTTTCTTCTGTACAAAGTGTTAATCTTTGGAAAAAGATGATTGTTTCACCAGTTCTTGCATGGTTACCCTTTGAAAAATCAGGGGTGCTGTGTGCATGTATAGAAATCTTTTTTTGTTCAGAGATCATGTTTCACAGCATGAATTTTTCAAGTATAGTTAAAATAGGTGGGCACCCAGTTGTTAGGTCACTCAGTTGGTATAGTTAACTTCTGGCTGGTTCTTCTGTTGGAAACTAGAGTGGTTGTCAGTGTGCATGTTGTCCGCAGCTTTTCAAGCTTGACCAGTAGAGCTACAACACCACAGCAACTCAAGCAACAACAACAGCAGCAGCAGCAGCAACAACAACAACAACAACAACAACAACAGCAACAACAACAACAACAACAACAACAACAACACAGTTCACAAACACCATCAGAACAAACAGCAACAAGAGAAGCACAAACACATCACAACAGCAACACTTTAGCTCTTTGTAGTTTTAGCTTGTAGTTTGTCGCCATAGCTTGCAGCCTTTGATAAAAGGTTGCACTTGATCCTTTGTTAAAAGGAAAACCTTTGTAAAAAGGTTCTTCTCCTTGGAGCCTTTGTAAAAAGGCTCTTCCCTTCATCCTCCCAGCAACCTTTGAAAAAAGGTAACCCCTGTTTGTTGCCACGCCAAACAACAGAGGGGGATGGGTTTGGCTCAACAGCCAAGGCAGAGAGGAGGGGGGAGGCACTACCTCCAAGGCCAGACAGGCCAGGAGGCTAGCTGCCAAGGAGAAGGAAAGGTGGGAGGCTGGTGAATCCACTGCCTTTGAAAAAAGGCAAGAACAAGCCAAGCAAGAGGCTGCCAAAACCAGGGCTCAGAGGAGGGTGAAAAGCACCCCTCCTCCAGGTGTGCCTGCCAGGCAGCGCCAAAAGGTGACCCAGGCCAAGGACACCACCTGGATGCCAGCAGGCAAGCATGGCAAAAGACAGCCTGCTGAACAGCCTTTGGAAAAAGGCGCAAAAGCTTTGAAAAAAGATAAAAAGCAGACCAGCACTGCTGCAGCCTCCAGTGCCTCCAGTGCAAAGCCTTTGACAAAAGGTAACAACAAGTTCCAACCTTTGACAAAAGGTGGTGACAAGATGGAGGATTCCTCTTCCTTTGACTCTGAAGAGGAGGTTTGTGTGGAGGAGACATCTTCTGAGGAGTCCTCTGTGGAGGAGACTTCCTCCACAAAAAATGAGGCCAGGTTGAAAAAAGGCCCACCCCTCCTTTGCAAAAAGGTTGCAATTGATTGGAGGGGCACATTGGCCAATGATGCCAATCAGGTCTCTGATTCTGCCATAGAAGCAATTGAAAAATTGCTGGGAGCAGGCTGCCAGGTTTACATCCTGAGCTACTGCTTCCAAAAGCGGCAGGAAGAGGTTAAGGGGCACCTGATGTCCTTGGATATCTTTCCAAGGTTGTCAGGTGCCTACTTCACCACCAAGAAGACAGGCCCTGGGGGAAAGGCCTTCCTTTGCAAAAAGGAAGGCTTTGAAGCACTCTTTGATGATGATCCAGACATCATGAAAGAGTGCTGGTTTGAAGGCATCTGGCCCTTCCCTGTCCAAACTTGGCACTCCCACAGTCCTTTGGAAAAAGGATCAGGCAAGTGGGTACAGCCAAGCCAGACATTGGAAGATGCAATCAAACTCTTCTTAGAGGGTTGCAAATTCCATGATTGGGATGATCTTTGAAAAAAGGTATGCAGCCAGATGACCATTGAAAAATGGTAAGCACCTGACCTTTGACAAAAGGTTTGCTTTGCAGCATGTTTTTTTCCTCCAGAGGCATTTTTTGGGAGCAGCTTGAGAAATTGTGAAGAGAAAAAATGAAATGACATACAGTTCAAGTGTTTTTTTGATGGAAATGACATATACCAAATAAACCATTGATTGAAAAATATTTTTTTTGCAAATCAAAAATCTCAAGCTGACCACAAAGCAATAGTTTCACCACACACCCTTTGAGAAAAGGGCAATAGAGACATTTGACAAAATGTAGCAAGACAGAAGGTTTCACTGCCACTCATTTGTACAGCTTGAGTGGCCCAAGGCAGTTTCACTTTTTGGTGGCCTTTGACCAAAGGCATTCCAAAGTCTTTGAAAAAAGGCAGGCCATGCATGACACACCATGTACAGATTTGATTTGAATGAGGAGGTGTGGGAAAACAATTTGAATTTTTGAGGCTGGGTGGGTGGAGAACTGGGAAGGTGAAGGTGACCAATATGATCCACTTACCTCATTTTTTGTGATTCTTGTTTGACTTGGTGTTTTGGTAGTTTCAGGGGGTTGGTCCCTTTTGAACAATCCTTTGAAAAAAGGAAAATACAAACCTGAAATAATTTTGTAGAATCTCAGGGTTGGGAATTCCTGTGGACACATTTTTCATGCATGAAATTTTGCGATTTGAATTATTTTCCCCAAAAAAAATACCAAAATAAAAAACCCAAAATCTGATGAAATCTGATGAAATTTGATGAAAACATGAATTTTCATCAGATTTCATCAGATTTCATCAGATTTTGTTTTTTTCAATTTTGGGAAAACAAAATGAAATGGAAAGAAATATTCATATTTTTTTGTTTTCAAGAATGTGAATCCTTTTTTCAAAGGTTGCTTCATGAATTTGATTGATGTATTGATATTTTGGCTCCAGATTAAATCTTGAACAGGCTACAACAACAACAACCAATAATACACCAACAACAACAGCAACACAAATATCCACAGCAACAAAACAGCTCAATATACGCATTGTTTCTTCAGAAACATCATTTTTGCCGATTCATGGCCCTTTGAAAAAAGGAAATGGCCCCCAAGAAATTGGGAATGACACAACAGAAGACTTTGAAAAAAGGTTCAATCAAAAAGCCTTTGGGAAAAGGTACAAAGACAAAGCCCTTGAAAAATGGCAGGCACAAAAAACAATCCCCAAAAAACCTTTGAAAAAAGGTGGCTCAGGCCTGGGATCCTCCAAAGACAAAGCTGTCAAGAAAGGTCATCTGAAGAAGCCACCTTTGAGAAAAGGAAAACTTTGTAAAAAGAATTTGAACAAGCTTCCAAAGATGACCTTGGCTGAGAAAATGGAGGTGGCAGCTGAGGAAGCAGAAGGGGATGAGGACCAAGCAGCAGAGAATTTGAAAAAATCCTTGACACCTGCTGAAAAGCAGTCTGTGTGGTCCAAGCATCAGACCCACTTGAAGCACAACCCCAAAGAAGCAAAGGCTTTGCAAAAAGCCAGCAAAAATGAAAAGGGGGTTGCTGCTGCAAAGTGGTTGATGCAGAAAGATGGCAAGAAGTATCTGACCACTGCAGCCAAGGTTGCTGCCAGCCAGGCTTTGAAAAAAGCTGAAGAGTGGCAGTCAGAGAAAGCCATCTTGAAGAGATGGTCCCCACAAGAGCTCCAGGCTCACCTGGCTTCAGGTCGGGTGGTCTGGAGAGAGGACCCATACACTCCAGGTATACACAAAACTGGAGCAGGGAGGTGGAGGTGAAGAGGTCCAAGAAGTGGGAGACTGGGGTGGACCATGAGCCTGAGGCAGAAGCCCTGGACCAATTTGCACATCTCTATGACAATGAAGCATTGTCTATGGGAGCTGGTGAAATTGGATCCTACAAGGGCAAAGGCCAATCCCTTGGAAAAGGGAAGAATCCCCTTGCAAAAGGAGGTGGCAAAGCCAAGGGCAAAAGACACCCACACCTGCTGGCCATTGAAGATGGTGCAGTGGAAGATGGTGATCAGGATGAGGAGGGGGAAGAAGAAGAAGAAGAAGATGAGGAGGCAAAGGTCAAAGATGCTTTGAAAAAAGTCAGAAAGGCCAGGGACATGATCACCACCACCCAAAGCAATTTGGAGGAGGCTTTGAAAAAAGCCAAGTCGCAGCTGAGCACAAAGGGCAAAGGTAATGCTCTCCAGCAGCAGTTGAAACTGGAGAGGCAGTTGAAAGCCTTGAAAGAAGTGCTCCTTAAGAAAGGGAACACTAGCAATGGTTTGAAAAAAGTCATGGAAGAAGCTGCGACTGTGGTCAAGTCTGCCAAAGATGAAGTGAAGGAACTTCAGCTGCTTGCTAACAGGGCCAACAGTGTGTCTGGCAGGAGCAACAGCAGCAGAGGCAGCAGGAAGTGAAGACCTTTGAAAAAAGGAACATTGCAGGCCTTTTGGGAAAAGGGCAAAAGCAACTGCTGAACTTTGTGAAAAGGACAGGGAAGTCTTTGAAAGGAGGCAGGCCCTTTGAGAAAAGGGCCAAAAGCAACAGCTGGACTTTGTGAAAAGGACAGGGAAGTCTTTGAAAGAAGGCAGGCCCTTTGAGAGAAGGGCAGAAGCAACAGCTGGACTTTGTGAATAGGACAGGGAAGTCTTTGAAAAAAGTCACCAAAGGCATGACCTTTAGGTCAAAACCTGTACAGTAGATTCTAGTGCCCAAAAAGGGCATTGGCAGCTTCACACAGCTGCATGCATCAGACTAGCGTGTATCCAGGAGAAAGCAAAAAGCGCGGTGGAAGGCTTGGGCTAAGAAGCAAAGTAAGAAAAGGTTTTTGAATTGTTGAAGGTAGAGTTCTAGGTTTTGTGTCAAGCAGTTTGTGTGTTGCAGTTGAGGTCGACTATGCATACCACTAGCAGTTTTGGCTTAAAGAAGTTCCAGGTTGTAAAAATATTTCTTCAGGCTTTGTGAAAAGTTGTTTACTCTTTGTTCTTTGGAAAGAGGACTTTCATTCTTTGGGAAAAGGATTTTGATCCTTTGAAAAAAGGTTCCTGTGGATAAATGTCCTGGCAACAGCTTTGAAAAAAGGTAGCTAAAACCATTGAAGAATGGCTGAAAGGCTGAGAGGATGGCAGCTAGAAAAGGAGACAGGTTTTGTAAAAGACCATAAGTCTTTGAAAAAAGACAGTCCCTTGCCACAGTCCCAGCTGGCATCAAAGCTTTTGGCTTTGTGGTTCCATGGACTGATCTCAGCAAGCTTGTTGCAGGAGATTGCATACCTTGCCTTGCGGGATGGTGCGCATCATCCTGAGTTGCAAGCTCTAGCCTCCACTGGCAATTATGGGCAATGCAAAGGCAATATCCACAGGGATGTCATGGCAAAGTTCTGTCAAAACATAGAGGTCGCAGAGCCTTCCTATGTATCAGTTCCTTGCTTAGATCCCAAAACAAACAAGGTCTCACAGGAGGATGCTGCAATCTTTTTGCCACACCTGACCTTCTGGAAGTTAGGTGTGGCAAAACCAGATTTTTTCCAGCGCCTCTTTAGCCTTGAAAAAGGCTGCCTAGAGAACTTTTGGAAAAAGTAGAAGACCTTGAAGACCCAAAACTTTCTGACAGTCCTTTGACAAAAGGATCCTGTCCTTTGACAAAAGGATCCTGTCCTTTGACAAAAGGATCCTTTGAAAAAAGGAGTTGGAAAGAGAAAACAATCGCTATCATCATTCATGGTGATGGTGTGGAATATCATAATCGTGATAGCTTGATGGTTTGGAGTTGGGCCCTGTTGCTGAACCAGCTACCATCATTGGAAAGTCACTCCCTTCTCTGTATGTGGCCAAAGTCCTGCCAAGTTCAAGAGACCTTCCAGCCTATCTGGGTTTGGTTGAAGTGGAGCTTTGAAGCCCTTGCAAACGGGTACCACCCCACAGCTGATCCTTGGGGTGAACCTTTGAAAAAAGGTGTCATGGAGGACATGCAAGGGCAGCCCCTCCACCCAAAGCACTACAGGTGCTTTGTGTGGTCCATCCTTGGAGATCAAAAGTTTTTTTCTAATACATTAGATCTCCCACACTGGGCCAGCCACTTTCCATGCCATCAATGCGATTGTCAAAATTTTGATGATGCAGATGATGGAAAGCATGTGAAAGAGATCAGAGTGGACCACCAAAAGTTCATTCTGGTCAGCCACAAAGAAGCTTTGAAAAAAGTTCAGGATGCTTTGGAAAAAGCTGGCAAAACTTTGAAAAAAGGCGCCGTGGAAAAAGCAGAAGGGCCTTTGAAAAAAGGTGCTTTGGAAAAAGCAGAAAAGCTTTTGAAAAAAAGGTATTCACCCAATCTTCACTTTGCCAGGAGTCAGCACCCAAATGGTGAAGGGAGACTGCCTTCATATCCTCTTCAGCCATGGTGTGCTCAGCCACTTTCTGGGCAGTGTCTTACACACCATGGTCTACTATGAGGGGCCAGGCAAAAGATGTGCTGTGCCACCAGGTGATAGATTGGGAAAGATTTTCACCCATGTTCAGCAACGCTATTCAGAGCAAGGGTGTCAATCTAGGATGACAAATCTTAAGCTCAGCATGATTTGTGGTCCAAAAAAGCCAAATGCCACATGGGCTTCTTTGGATTCAAAAGCATCTGAGTGCAAGCATTTGTCTTTTGCATTGCTGCCAGTGGTCAGGGAAGCCTTTGAAAAAAGTGCAAAGCCACATGAAAAGCTAATTGTGGAGGCCCTGGAAACAATCACTGAGCTGATCACCCTTTGGGACAATGCTGACAGCACTTTGACCAGTGATGAACTTAGTTATTCCACTCTACTGGGGGAAAGGTTCTTCATGATCTACCATGATTTGAACCAGTGGGCAGCAGATGAAGGAAGATCTGCATTTCATGCGGCCCACTTCACACCATCCAGCAGGCAAAGTACCTCAATCCAAAGTTGAACACATGTTGGAGAGGTGAAGACTATGTAGGACACTTGAGCAAGTTAGCTCATAGTGTATCCTTTGGAGTCAAAAGCACCAGGATCACACAGAAGGTTGCCCTGAAATACAGAATCCTGATGCATCTACTGTTGACCAGGAAAGATTTCATCCTACACACAGAAGGTGTGTTTGATGCATAGCCTTTGTCAAAAGGTATGAATGCATCATGCAGGGCATCCTGTGCTGAAAAGCAAATCCTTTGAGAAAAGGTTCTGTGATCCTGATCAAAGCCTGCTGGTCCTTTGCCAAAAGGCCATAAGATCCTTTGAGAAAAGGTACATAGGTGTGAAGAAAAAATGCAAAGCTTTGAGAAAAGCTCGCCCTGGCCCATTGAAAAATGGGAAAATATTAAGCCATCAAGTTTGGCTGCTTATAGAGGTTTCAAGCTATGGCAAAGCCTGTAGCAGGACATGGACATGCAGTTGTGCTAAAAAGTGTTTGGGAAATTGATCATGGGATTGATTTTTTGGTATTGATTATGGCCTTTTTTTGAACGGTTTTTGGAATTGTTTTTTCTTCCCTTTTCAGTATTGATTAAGGCCCCTTCAAAATCAATATCAGATATTTATTTTGAAGGTGCCAAAATCCATTAGAATTGATTGTAATCAATCCACGATGCTCAGGGTCTATCTAGCCCACAAGATCACCGCGCTCTGAAAAAACCTGTTTGCCATCGTGGGCCATGACCCAAGTCTCTGACAATTCAGGGAAATCATCTGCGAAGTGTGGTTGATCGCAGCTCGAGTGTCTCCCACGCAAAGCAACATAGCTTGTGTGGCATGTTGAGCTTCCCAGCTCTGCGCATCAACACAGACACCAACGGGCCCAGACTGAAGCGCAGCCACTAATGAAAGCCGCTGTCCCAAAGACTTAAATCTGTTCGTACCGAATTGTGAAAACGGTGACGCTTTCACTACCGGTCCCATGTTGGTTTCCATGAATTCCGAGATGCTGGAGCAGTCGGCAATGTCATCATCCATGAGCGGCCAGATAAAACGATGTCTGATACGACATGCATTCCACTTTCTGGAACCGTCTTTGAAGACGCGCCGCACAGTAGGCTTCTCGAAGGGCGTGATCAATGTTGATGTCTTCCGCTTTCGCAACAGTTCCATTGACTGCGGGACCCTTGTACAACTTGCCAATGCCCAACTGTTTGACAATGACTTGAGTGCCACCATGTCCACTTGGTGCATTTCACAGCCTTGCCCTGTTGAACTGCTAGACAGTAAGTGGCAACTTCTTCATCAGACTAGCACGCACGCCTCTTGTGTAAAACATCTTCCTACGCTCTGACCTACCAGACTTGTAGGTGTTCTGAGACCACACGCCCAAATGAATAGATTATTTGCCCACTGTGGACCAGGGTTTTGGCAACCCCCACTGTAAACATATTGATCTTAGTGTATGAACGTGCTTATTGAGCCCTGTTTGATGCCCCCCAGGGGAATGCAAAAAACGGAAACATGACCAAACGCCAAGTTTTGAGTTAACCCCACAACAGTCCAGATTAGACAGACAAGACACTAAAACCAGATCGCCATCAGTGGACAGCCGTGTTGGAGATTTCACTTACTTATTCGGAAGGGATAGATATCAAGCACTTCACAACCACCCTTGTCCCCAAAAATAAGGATCTACTGTAAGCCATGATTTTTAGCGTAATAGGTTTCCGGGCAGTCAGTAAGATTTCTGCAAATACGCAGACCACTATCAATGGATTACTCTGGGTCTGGTAACAGCTGGCAGGGATCATATAACACCCTAGAAGGCAATAAATATATAAGCGGTAGATGCTGCCAATTGGGTGAGTATATGCTACCACCTTTTACAAAAGCCTGAAAAA
>OMLO01003874.1_pt1 | contig 12402 bp, 6 predicted proteins | sample 1674811 | NCBI WGS metagenome assembly OMLO01 (sample SAMN06265003, study PRJEB25207) | coral metagenome | isolation source: Coral host | place: Mexico:La Bocana,Puerto Morelos, Mexico | collected 2008-11-13
TGGCCAATACGGCTGCATCACGTTTGTTTTCGGAGTGTTTTTAGAAAGTAATAACATATCAGCCTCAACATAACCATACATCTAGCAGCCACATTAATTTATTTCTCTTTTATTTAAAACTGATCACAGCGAACCTTTGCAAATGAGTCAGATGAAAGTGGAAGAGTCAGTTAAACTAATTGTAGCTAGTTGGAGCAAACTGGACTTCAGAACGCCTTTAATTTTTGGAGACAAGACGTATACAACAACAGAAACGGATAAAGATGAATTTTGCTTAAAATCTAAGATTTACCTATAGCTTGGTAATATTGTTTTTGGTCAGTTCAGTTCTTGGAATTCAAACCCGAAACAAAGGTTTATAATCATGTCGTCACTGATGAACCCATGCCTCTTTGCATTTTATGATCAGATAAATGTTTCATCTAAACTGTACTGAATTCACCTCATCGGATAACAATAACTAATGCTGACTATTTTCAAACGAAGGACGATGCTCTTTACGTTGCATCGGACCAAATCCCAACGCTTGTTTAAGATGAAGGTAATCCAATGTGTATTAATTGCATTTGACAACCATTAGTTGATGTTAAAAGCGTAATATAAGAATAATATAAGCTGGTTTGCTTTACTCTGAGAATAGCGAGCATACTTGATGGAAAAAATCACTCGACTTCTATAGCATCTCAGGCCTTGACGCTTCAGTCTTCTTCTATTATTATTATTATTATTATTATTATTATTACCAATGTTCCCTTTCCTTTACCACTACTTTCATGGACACATGGTTTATATCCAAAACTCGCTAAGTAATCTACTTGATTCTAAAATACGAAAAAAACGTAACATGCATTGGGCACTGTTTAAACAAATACTTTCACAAAATAGCTTCTTATATCGTTCTTCATGATATTTTTCCACACCAAAATTTCAGAATGGGCACTGAAAATACCTTATGAATTTTAAACTCTTCCAACCTATTAGAAGATAAAATTTGCATTATTGGTAGACACGAAAGCCGCCACAGCACGGTCTCACTCGGCCGTGAAGTTCTAAAACATTCGATCCACATAATTAGCTTTTCTAAGTAATGACGTTGAACGTTCAACACTGTTTCTAACCCAGACAAATACTTGTAATTAATATATCTATACAATTTCGAGGTAAAAAAGGAAAACCTTAAGCTATCGGTTAATGAACCACCAAACCGGATGAAGATACTTCTTGCTCTAGTGTCAAAACAAATAACGGAAGATTTAGGGGGGTTCTTCTCAACCATCTTTAATTTCATTCGCATCGGACGAAATCGCGCTTGATTTTAGAGGAAAGCAGTTTAACGTTTATCAATTTACATTCGACAGCCGTTAGTGGATGTAGAAAGAGTAAGATTAATATATGCTGAAAATATCGAGCATAGTTGATGGAAAAATATCGCTCGACTTTCAATGCCTTCGTGCCCCTGAATCAACTTCAAATTTGCACAATTATCAAATTATATTATCAAATCCTCTATGTTTTGAAGTTTGAACTTATATTGAAATGTAAGCCATCATCAGAAAGTACTTCTTTTTTCCTAGTTCACTTCTCTTATCAAGTCTGTCTTCCCTGTTGGATTTCTTACTGTAAGAATATATATTTTGATACCTTCCTGCTGCAGCTTGAATTTGCTGCAAGCGGGAAATTTAACATGTGCAGCGTAAAAAAAATAAATCGTACTGACATTTCTAGAACACGATGATCGGCAAAATGGAATAAACGTCCGATAAGTAAGACAGGAGGAAATGCTCCTTAGTCTTCATCGTGATCTTGCTGGATCATCGAAAATACGAGGAACCATTGCTACTTGTAATATGCCCTAAAAACGCAAGATTTCTTTGCTACAACATTGGCAACACCCTTTAACACTGGATTTTGCAATCATAACAACTCATCGGTCGTTACTTTCGACTTATTCAGCAGACTGTTGGTGATGGCGAAAGATGCACTCAGTTTATTCCGTTTCCAAATGTCTGTCTGAGACAACGCGTTGTCCTTTGTCTTCAATTTACCAATCAGCAAAACTAGAATTATCATAAACACGTCAAACAGGTTCTCTTACGCCGGTTTGACGAGCTGCATTGTGAATAAGTTGTCTTAGTGCTTCCTAAGCTGATAAAAGCCCGTTGTTTTATCTTTGGTGTAGTTGTTAAAATTTGGACCCAAAGAAACTTTCATGCCTTAGCGAGATGGCCATGAATAGAAATCTATTCAGAAAGTTAGGTAAAATACACCTTAGCCTAAATCGCGATCTAGATAGATCATCGAATGCGCCCAGAGCCAGTGCCTCCTACATAATGACCTAACAAAGCAAGATTTGTTTCCTACAGCAACTTCGACCGCCGTCCTCTCATAACCGCTCATCTTTACTAGCGACTTATTCACGAGAACTGGTAAGACACAATGACGACAACCTGCAAACTATTGCGGACTTATGGCGAAGAATGAACACAATTTGGTCTGTTTAAGTCGCTTAACGGAGTCTGTAAAAAAAAAACACCTTAGAGACAACGGCCGTCGCGAGAACATCAACTGATTTCTTTTCTTTAAATTTTGGAAACACCTTTGTGACAAATTTAAAGCCAAATTTTTACCACTACTGTCAAGGACGAATGGTTTAATCTCAAAGTTCGTTAAGTAATCTACTTGATTCTAACATGTAAAATAAAAATAACGTGACATTCATTGGGCAGTGAAGTTCTAGAGCACTGAACCACATAATTATTTTTTCTGAGAAATGACATTAAACGTTCAACAATGTTTCTAACCCTGAAAAATACTTGGAATCAATAGATATTTACAATTTCGTGGTAAAAAGGGAAAACCTTAAGCTATCGGCTGATGAACCACCAAACACTTTTTGCACTAGCGTCAAAACAAACGAGGGAAGACCTTAGGAGCTGCATGGTTCTTCTCGGTGAGCGATCTGACGAAATCTCGCTTGAATTAGATGAAAGCAGTTCAATGTTTATCAATTTACATTGGCCGTCATAGAAATATTAAGGTTGGTATAAGCTGAGAACAGCGAGCATACTTGATGGGGAAAGTATCGCTCGACTTTCAATGCCTTTGTGACCTTGAGTCAACTTCAAATTCCCGGAATGCTAAATTGTCAAATCCTTTATGCTCTGAATTTGGCGCTTATATTTAACTGAAACACATCATCACAAAATCTGTTTTTTCCCTAGCTCACTTCTTTTATCAAGTCTGCTTCCCCCGTTTCGATTTCTTGGTTATATACTCAGTATCGCCCATTGTTTAAAGCACTGAGAATATTAGGGCGTATAAATTTCTAATCAGCACCAAAGGATGGTCCGGTCGGTAAAGAATTCGCGGTAAGAATTTGTCTTCATCGATCTGTAGCTGTGTATCTTCCTGCCTATTGAAGTCTCCGTGTGCTAACCGATCAATCTTGAAAAGTAACCAATTAAAGATCTGAGGGAAACTGAAAATAAAGTGCTTGGATTTTTCACTCATATAGAACATATTTCGATAGCTATCTTGCTCCAGCTTGAAATTGCTGCAAGCGGGAAATTCAACATGTGCAACAAAAAAAAAATCGTACTGGCATTTCTAGAACCCGACGATCGGCAAAATGGAATTAGCATCCGGATAAGTAAGACAGGAGGAAATGCTTCTTAGTCTTCATCGCGATCCAGCTAGATCATCGAAAGTACGCGGAACCATTGCTTCTTTTGAATATCCTAAAAACGCAAGATTTCTTTGCTACAACATTGCCTACAAGTTTGACCGCTGTGTTTCCTTGAAACACTCAATCATAACATAACAACTCACCTTTTCTTACGGACTTTCCACCAACATGTAAAACACAATGACGACAACTTGCAAGCTATTGCGGGCTGATGGCGAAGGATTAATCTGTTCCCTTTCCAATCGCGCTTTTGCGCATGTCTGTCAGCCAACGCCTACCCTTTGTCTTAAAGTTAACAATCAGCGAAACTACTATTATCATAAACACGTCAAGCAGGTTTTATTACGTCTGAGTTGCTTTGTGGATAAGCTGTCTTAGAGCTGTCTAAGCTAATAAAAGCCGGCTGTTTTATCTTTGGTGTGTTCTTGGAATTTTGACCCAAACAAACTTTCATGTCTAGTTGAGGTCTGGGAATGGGGTTACAGCATTTTAAACGATTTCTTCTGAAAAACAATTAATTAAACCTCTTTCGAACTGATCAAACTGATCTCTCTTCTGGCTTTTATTTTCGTTAACTTTAGTTTCATTCTCATCTTTAATACCTGGAGAAAATTCAACACAGCGTCAACAATACTTACGGTATTAATAATGTGAAAACGAAGGGTCCTCATAGGTGATCTGGGCTCGTATATATATATTTATATATAAAATTAAATTTCGGTTATACGTTTACCGGCGAAGCCAAGATAGTGCTCTAATTGCGGTGAAGGAGCACATTAAACAATTATGTGAACTACTCAAATCTTGAGTGGATGGATGTTTAATACAGAACTGTTTCGTAGGTCACCATAAAGGTAACCCACTCCTCAGTTAAACTCCATTTTACACTGAAGCATTGGACCTACATATTATATATATATTATTTAGTTAAATTAATGGGAAAATATCACTCGTCTGTGGTAGCTTTACCATCTTCATTACAGTTTCTCACTAGAACGTCGTATTTTAATACAAGTGGCAGTCTCAAGTATTGAGCGAGGCGCTTCTTGACATGTCCGATTACAATGCAATGCGAATGGAACAAGCAGCTTTAACGTGGTGACAGATGTACTGATATGTGGTGATATCCAAGCAAACCCTGGTCCTGGAAAGACAAAGCCGTTGCCAAAATATCCATGTGGCGAGTGTTACAAAGCCGTGAGGAACAATCAAGACGCCATTTTGTGTGTTGGCTGCAACAAGCGGTCGCACGCTAAGTGCCTATGGATGTCAGATACAATTTTTCAGTACTTTTTAAGGAAGCCTGACATCGAGTTGACCTGTTTGCAGAAGACTCGGGAGATGAATCACTCAACATTACCTCCGATCCTGAAGTCAATCAAGCTCTAGGTTTGCAAGGGAGAACGAAGTTACAAAACACCATGGAAAAGTCCGCCATGGAGCACGACCACGGTATCTCTGAAAAAGTTAAGCTGGAGTCCCTAAGGAAACTATCCAACAAGGATTTACTAATGGGTCAAATAAACATTAAGAGTATCCAAACTAAATCCGAGGAACTCACTACAACTCTTAAGATCATTGGCGCTTATTTAATGTTAATTAGTGAAACCAAGAATGACTCCAGTTATACGAACGATCAATTCTCAATCAAACGCTAGGAATATGGTAATTATTGGTATTTATCGCCCGCCGAGAAATCTTTGTGGTGACCACCAGCAATTACTTGAAAATGAGCTCAGTCAGGTCTGTAACTGGGCAAGCCTCCAAAGCAACTCTGTTGTGATAATCGGTGATCTGAACTTGAACAGATTAAGATCGGACAAGCGTGAGGGTAAATTATTACTGGATCTTGAAATCGAACAGTGTTTTATGTCTAATCAAGAAACCTACCAGAGTGGAACGTCGTGGAACAATAACAAGTCACAGCCTTATTGATGATTTGTTGACTAATAGGCCTGAATTATTCCAGCAAAGCGGCAATAGACCCATTTCAGAGGTGACGTCACCTCACGCGACTTTGCGAACTGGAGGACAACCAAATGTAAACATTTCGAAGAGAGAAGCACAGCAAAGGCGAAAGAAGTCTAAATTTTCGAAGTATTCTTGCCATGGTTAACGTCTGAGCTGTATTTGGCTGTTCAAATCGTTCGAATAGAGAGAAGGATCGAAGCTATTACCGTCTTCCAACTTTAATAACGCGATCGAACGAGAAAAAGGAAGTGTTGAGCAGGAAACGTCGAGCGACTTGGCTGGCGAGGATACGAAGAGAAGATCTTACTTCCAATACAGAAGGGTTCGTTAGAGTTTGCAGCGACCATTTTATAACAGGTATGAAAAATATTAATTTTCAAAGCTCGGAGAAAACAGATGGCCGGTAAATAAGACCGGCTAAAGTATCCTTGCGACTCTCACCGCATTCAAGTTTTATGCGTTCATCGATGTTTCATGTCAGTGTTGTCAATACACAACAGTATGAATAAATTTCCCTGGATAAGCATGAACGAAAGTCTACTTTATTCCTTAGGCACACCCTCATCAATTTACGACACAGACAACTCGGACTGGGTTGCAAGTCAAAACCTTGGCCATGATTTCCAAAATGTGAAAGCAGCAAGCCAGGAGAGATACAATCGAACTCAGGAAAGGAAAAACCCTCCCGATGGACTTTCGCAAACGCTGCCCAAACTGTGTTGTGATAATTGATTGTTTTGAAATTTTCCTTGAGCGCCCTTTGAGTACCCTTGTAAGGGCCCAAACATTTTCTTCTTACAAGCATCACAATACTGTTAAGTAAGTCACAGTAAGTTTTATCCTGCACTAAGTGGTCACGAACTGATTTTCGGTGTTGTACGGGACAGAGTGAAATTAAGTAAGCCCAAAGTAATTTCTTTCCGAAGCTTTAAAACTTTCAATGGTGAAAATTCCAAGACTCTTTAGCACCCTGGCATCATTTGGTGAAGTTTTCGAGGACGTGAACGACCAATTATTTTTCTGGTACACATTAATGAAAAGCATTGCTGACGAACACGCACCTATCAAAACAAAGCGGGTAAGCGGTCAAGACGTCCCGTATATGACAACAAAATGGAAAAATGCCATACGAGCGAAACGGAAAGCTGAGGCAAGGTGCAGACAAAACAAAACGGCTGATAATTGTGAGGCAAACGGAATGTAGAAACGAAGCTACAAAACAAAGAAGATTACCGATTGAAGAATATTGGCGGACAAAATCAGAAGACCTGAAAAGAAATCCTAGTGAGTTCTTCAGAGTTTTTAAACCATTTCTCAAAGACAAAGTCGTTAGGCGCGATCAGGATATCGAACTAAACATCAATGGTGACATTGTGAAGGATCAAGTCAAAGTCTCAGAGAGATTGGCAAATCATTTTGCCGATATTGCCGATAGGACTGGGGAAACAAATGCGGATTTATGAGACTTATGATTTCAATGGCCATCTAGGTGTGCAGCCGATAGAGCAGAAATCAAGGGGTTGTAAGAAGTTTGATTTTCGGGAAAAAAAAATCCGACTCATGTGAAAAAAGTGCTGGAAACTCTTGATGTAAATGAAGCTACCGGCCAGGACGGTATTTCATCCAAGATCATGAAGGCTGGAGCTTAGGAAATATTTCTATCACTTTGTACTCTCTACAACTCGTGCATCAAAAAGGGTCAGTGACCATGAGACTGGAAAAAGGGGACCGGACACCAGTCTATAGAAAAGATGACAAGAACGTCAAGGAGAATTACATGCCTGTTACTGTGCTGTCGTGTAAACAATTTGGTCATCATATTGGTGATGGCGTCAAGGCTTATCAAAACCACAAAAGTCGTGAAACAACTTTGATTAGCTTAGTGGAAGATTGGAAATTGGCTGTGGACAATCGTCTGCTTGAGGGAATCTTATCAACAGATATGCCCAAAGCTTTCGATAGTTTACATCCACCAATTATGCCGCGCAAATTACAATCTTATGGTTTCCAGGACAGAGCACTGGATTTGCTGCGCAGTTACCTGGGCAACCGCTTAGGGAGAGGGCGTATTGGATCAGTAACTAGCTCATGCAGAGGTGTGGAACGTGGCTGTCCCCAGAATCCGTGTTAGGACCATTGTTTTGGAACATATTTCAGAACGATCTTTCACGCAACGTAGATTCTCCAATATCAATGTATGCGAACGATCTTCAGATCTATGATGAGCATTCGAAATAAAAATGTGACCTATGGCGACAAACTGTCTATAACTGTAAATGGCAAGGATATAATGCAACCAGAAAATTTGAAGCTCCTGGGCGTAACGTTAGATTGCGGTCTTAATTTTAATGTACATGTTGGTAATATGCACAAGAAAGCCAGCCAGAGCATTGGAGCGATCATGAGGTCGAGGAATCTTAAGATAACTGAGTCCAAACTACACCTCCACAAAGTAGCCATTCGGCCTCATCTCACATATTACCACCTAGTATGGCATTTTTGCAGAGCTTCGGACACTCGTAGATTCGAAACAGTGCTTATTATTATTATTATTATTATTATTATTATTTGTTTACTCGTCTAGTCTTTGTATAATGTCTTTGTAGCTCTTTGTGCAAATTCCGAGAAAAGTACTTAATTTTGAGTGCAAAAAATTAGAAACTTTCGGACATTCGAGAAATGTAGAAAAAAAATCACCTGTGGCTCGTGCTTTCTCGTGATTTCCTTCGTGCTTTCAAAAGCTCGTAGTGGTTTATCACAGTGCAGTTCACGGCTTAGGCTTCTTCATTCTAAATTTACCTGATGCGGCTATACAAGATCATTTTTTAAAACTAAGTGATTCAATTTAAAATCTTTCATGAAGATAAATTCACAATTCAATTGAGATCCACATACCAAAGAAATATCATATAGGCAATGTCTTAACTGATAGACTACAGGTAGAAGAGAAACAGATAGAAAAGAAATATGGAAGTCAATCGACCCTTTTTGTAAATTTACTTATTTTCTTCATCACCTCCCCCCTCGAACAGCTAGGCTAATTCCGGTAGGTGAAAAATATTGTAAACAATTTGATTTCGTGAGTAAAGTTTTGTTGTTGCTGTGTTTCTGTGACCTATTAGATTTCCGAAAAATGAAATGAAGCGAAACTTCAGATAAATTGTTCATTTAAAACAGAACATCATTCGATATAGCCGCTCTGCTCTAACTTGAAATTATGTACGTAAGGGGAGAAAATCAACAGGTACAGGGTTTAAATCGTTCACCTTTATGGCACGTTGATCAGCAAATTTGGAATATGCAAGACAGGAGGAAAACACATCAGTTACGCCTCATTGCGATCTAGCCAGATCATTGAAAGTACGGGGAGTCAATGCTTCTAATAATATGATTAACAAACGAGTGATTCTCGATTGATCTGCTCTACAGCCGCTGCCCAAAACTCTGAACGTTTTACATAAAGGTACATACCCAGTCAGGTTCCAGTCTTGATTTTAGTAAATTATACACGAGAAGGCCGTATAAGCAAGGTAGTTGATATTTAATGATTTCTTAGAAAAGCCAGACTGTTTATACACTGATGCAGCCACTCTCATTGTTAATTGATCACGAATTCTTGGAAAGTTGAGCAAGTCAAAACAAAGGTGGTTTCGGTGCTTTACATTTTTATGTCAACACGCTTACAAGAACTGGACGTACGGAGTAGATGCTAACAACTAAGGCCACAGATCTAACGTAAGTGTAGTTTTTGGAAAAACGTTTCTCTTCAGAGCCTGCATTTTTTGGTGTCGATACGCGCAGAAGAATAGAAACATAAGACGAAGCATTTTGCTTCTCCTGACATAGTTGATGGGAAAATATCGTTCGACTTCGAAATGCATAATTATCTTTTCCGAGTCAAAGTAGTCTGCGAATCGGCTCTGTCCTAGTGGATCCACAGCTACTTTAACAATGTTATGACGAGATTATGATCGATAACGAGACAGACACATGAAAAACCGACGTCAGTTTGTTTATTCCGCGGGCAGAAATGGTTTCCACCGGTCTATAGCGGTTAATGGTTACGTTATTAAAGTCTACGAGAGATACTTCAAATAAAGTGCTTTACTATTGGTCGTCTAAAGAAAAACCTTCGATGGTCACCTTGCTCCAACGTGAAATTGCTACAAGCAGGATATTCAACACATACACTACATTTAAGCCGTACATTTCTACAACATGCTGAGTAACAACACGGAATCGAAGTCTATCAAGAAACTCAAAAAAAAAAAGACACCTTAGCCTACATCGCGATCTAGATCGACAGATCATCGACAGTCCTCAGAGCCATTCCTTCTTGTTTTAAGGACCTAAGAACGAAGGATTTGTTTGCTACAGCAACTTTTACTACCTGTTAAAGAAAACACAGCCAGTCACCTTTACAATCCATTTATTCGCCAGGATAGGTAAGATTCAATGGCAACGACTTGCAAGCTATTACGAGCTGATGGCGAAGGATAGGCTCAGTTTGTATTGTTTTCCATCGTCTCTGTCTGTCAGCCAACGCCTATACTTTGTTCCCAACGTAGTTGACTATCAATTTAACTAGAATTATCATGAACACGTCAAGCAGGTTTTACCACGCTGGATGAGCTTTGTGGCGAGCTGTCTGTACGTTTGTATGACTTATTATGAAATAGACGACGGTGGTCACAGAGGGCAATCAGTGTTTTAATTTAGCTAGAAGAAAAGGTCGACGTTTTACAACAGTTTTTATTATCACGGAGCGATGTAGTAAAACAAGGAGTAGAATCTTTCAAGTCATTTTTACGAAAAAAACCCGGAGACTTCAGGTACTAAAATGTCAGCTTCTAACTTTCTTTTGAGACTTACTTTCTTTTTTTAGTGGCTCTTATTTATTCCAACAGTTTCCAGAACTTTCGAAGACTTGGACTTTGATGGGCCCTAAAATACGTTTATATTAAATGTTGATATTTAAAATACTGCCTAGTCATTAGTGACTACGTTGTCATAATTTTCGTGAAATTTACCGTAGATCGAAGTAGCAATATTATGATCTGCTAAAAACATGCCTAATTTTAGCTTTAACAGCTAACAACTCAAAAACGAGCTGGAAGACCCCTATTTGGTCTCATCAAATATCCTTAGAAGAATACGGGACGCAACTTTTCATTTGGGAAACATTTAAAACAAGTTCTTTATATGGAGCTGACAGTCAACTTAAATTTTAGAAGGCTTAAGGAAACTAGAAAAACAAGGGCTGAAAATAGGCTACTCGAAAAACTCCTTATAATTAATTAACGTGGTGCACAAAAAGTGTAACAGAATTTACTCTGCCATTTTCTGGTCTCAATGCTGAAGACGAAACTCTTGTCTTATTTCTTTATTTAAAATAATGATATAAAATAGATATTACAACACCGAACTTTAAGCAGTAATCAGTTAAAATATTATTTAACCTACAATACAATAGGTTGTTTAAGAGGACACAAACAAAGGAAATTGAATTACATGTTTATTCATTTCTTTTGTTTGTGTCCTCTAGGACAGGCCTCGCTGTCAAGCTGAATTTTAATACATCGAAAATGAGCTGTTAATAATATACCCGACTGATCTTGAGAGGGAGAACTCCCTCACTCTTCATCCTTAGACAAATAAGTATCAGTCATTTCCCGAGTTATGCTTCTGTTTTCCTTTTCTTTTGTAGCTCTTATTGTTTAATCGTTTGCATCTTTGAGATCGTATATGAGCTTGTTTTCATCCTCGGAGACACAGGGACAGCTAGTGAGAACGAAGTGGTATATTCGGGCGTTGGGTCGCCCGAATAATATCGCGTCGTTCTGATCAGCTTGAGTGGGTCTTCGAGGATGACCTTCTTAAACACCTTGCTTTTGCAAGTGCTATCAGGAACGACTATGACCACACAGATCAACTTGTTCTAGTTCTTTTATCAATCATACCTGAGCTACATATAAGGCACTATTAAGGGACTTTGCCAACACAATAGCTTTTACCAAAATTATATTAAAATACACTTCCTTTATCTTAATATTATATCAGAAAATAGGCCAAAACGTTTCACTCTAGCAGCATGTTTTTTTTTCAAAAAATCAATCTCTCTATTAATTAATAGATCTAAATGCATGGGTCGATACAGCATATTCTTACCGCATACTAACTTAATTAACTTGACTTTGAATTCTGAGTGCGGCCTTCTCTTGCGTGTGACAGGCTACAACAATCAATGTACTCGGATACACTGGATGTTAGTTCCCAACCATTAATATGGGAAAAAAATCCACTGCCTTTCCCCAAAATATTAAGAGAAAAAAGATCGAAGATCACCTTATGTTTAATGTCTTAGAGCGCACATAGTCCTCGATGTATTCGTTACAGGTTAACGTTATAAGTTGTCCTCTCGCCGTTTTTAACGCTGCGCCCAAACCAACTGAACGGCTGGAAGAAACAAGTTATACTAAAAGCTAGTATTCTATATGTGTTTTTGCAGCTAATATTCCAAAGAGCTCCACAGCTCTCTATCTTACAATGAATGGATGAGTACTCTCTGCGCATTTCAGGACACAACAGCATCTCATCAACTATAACCGTCCATAGGCTAATAACGTCTTCTAAGTGATAGTCTAGTGTTCATTCGTCCAGGTCTTGTTGAGGCAGTCACGGTCTCGAGTCAATCCGAGTCTAATTTCTGTAGTGAGGCATACCGAGATATGTCACATTCTAAGACA
>OMLO01003875.1_pt1 | contig 12402 bp, 14 predicted proteins | sample 1674811 | NCBI WGS metagenome assembly OMLO01 (sample SAMN06265003, study PRJEB25207) | coral metagenome | isolation source: Coral host | place: Mexico:La Bocana,Puerto Morelos, Mexico | collected 2008-11-13
AGCCATTCGCAGTTTCACCATTTGACTGCTTATACTGAGACATGCATGGCTTAATCTTTGAGACAAGCATATGACTATTGGCACTTTTCCCAGACCTTTCGTCCCAGAATCCAGGCACGGGAAGAGCAATTGGCACAATTGGCTCGGGAACTGTGTTGGGAGACTAAGATGGGATAGGATGGGGGCGTGTTATTCAGGCAGCCCCTCAGGATGTCCCGGAAGGAGGAAGTGCGATCGGATCAAAGGTGATCGGATCAGTGGGTTATTTCACCTATCCTTACCAATGGGGTATATTTCGGGGTTATAAGTTATAACCCACTTATAAATGGGGTATATAGATTCGTGACCCCAAAACCTCAATATACACCCATTTATAACAAAAAAGGTGAAATCACCCATTGATCCCAGCACTTCCGGGGACTCCCAAACCCATGCAAGTACAACTGGGAACTCTGGAGGGGGTTTGAAAGTTGGGGAAACCTTTAGAAATCCAACTTACAGGATCAGGATACTTAGGTTTTTGTGGATAGTAACCAGGGTTATTATAGCCTCTATTTCCGTGGGTTATATATATGTTATATGTCCCCAAATCCTAGGGTTATTTCAACCCTACAATAACCCATTTACATCCAGTATCCTGAACCTCTAAGTATATGGAATCATAGGAAAAACCCTATAGGGAAGATCAGGGACACTCTACCCCCCCCCAAAAAATATATAATAGGATGACCCTAGGACACGCCAGCTCATCCATTATTTATACCACCCATATTACCTTCACCTAAATTTCAGGGGATGGTTGACGGACATTTTTCAAAATGAAGCTGATCATCAAGTTGGATATACAACTTCGTCATAAAGTTCACTTTTGTTTCGAGACCCAGAATTTCAAAAATAACTTTTTCAACGAACTTCATCAATCCCAAATGTTGCAACAATAAACTTTTTCAACGAGCCTCACACCCAACTTATCCCACCGCCTCATCCGATCCTTCATAATAGTGTGTGTCTTCTTCATTATTATCAACGATCTTTTCACTAATTTGGTGAAAAATATCTTTAAGTACTTTTTACTTGTTCATCAACATCATCTTTAACATCAAATGAGTTTTCACTCACGAGGATGTCCATCGTCATCCTTGTCATCTCTAACCTTCTCTCTTCGTGTCGATTGAACACTTCCGCTTTCTCTTTGTTATCACCTGTTTTATCAATGAGATGATAGAATTCGTGTTGAATGATCACATAATCACTGCTCTTACCGTTTTTATTCTTCATCTCTTTTTGAAAGGTGATACATTCCCTTAATAAAAGACAACCATTTTTCAGTTCAGGCATTGCTTTTCCTACTATATTAAGGAGTTTTTTCTTTAAGTAGTTTTTTTATGAACTTCTAATAGATATCTATCTGTTTCAAAATCAAAAGGTAATTTTGCTGATGTTCTTTTAAGCCAAGATTTAATGAAATCATAGTGGTCTATCCTATTCTCCACTGTCATGTTCTTCTTTTGAAAGTATTCATCTATTAGTCTTTCTATTTCTTCATAGACGTTTGGTTTATTATCTTGATACATATATATTTTTAGATTTTAATCTTTACATCTCCTTAAAAAATCTAAATCTATAGTATATCAGCATAAAATGGCGAGACCAATGACCAAAGAACAGATCATCAGCAATGTCTATTACGATTTACAGAACGGCTTCGGTTCTATACAAGACACACTAAAGCAAGCGAAGACGAAAGACCCAACCATCACGAGAGTGGATGTATCAAACTTTATGAAGAAACAACCCAACAAGCAGATAAGGAACTACAGGGGTTCTAATTCCTACACCGCACCGTTCTCGAGGTTCGAGTACCAAATCGACATAATGGATATGGTTCCGCTCACGCGAGAACCGGAGACCAAGATACCGAGAAAGAAGACCGAACCGAGATACGCATTAGTTGTGATAGACATCTTCAGCAAACTCGCGAACGCCGTCGCGATGGAAAACAAAGACGGCGTTTCAGTGTTGCCGGCGTTAAAGCAGAGTTTCAAAAAGATGGGTTATCCGATGAGCATCTATTCGGACGACGACGGTGCTTTCAAGTCCGTAGTAAAAAAGTTCTTCGACGACGAGGGCATCAATCACATCATAACCTTGACACACGCCAATGTCGTGGAACGCTTCATCAGAACACTGAAGAATATGATTTACGACAGGGTGAGATTTAACAATGGAAGTTGGTCTGCCATGCTTCCACAGGTTCTTAACAAATACAACGCTTCAAAGCACTCATCCACGAAGATGTCGCCAAAAGAGGCACACGACGACAAGAACCATATAGATGTCAGGGTCAATCTGACGAGAAGAGAGAAGAACACGAGAAAGTATCCCGAAGTGAACGTGAATGACAGGGTCAAGATATACCAGAAAGGCAGAGGCAACTACACCGACAGAAAGGAGACAACAAGCAAATGGTCGCAAGAAGTCTACAAGATAACATCAATAGACTACGACACGACGGGAAACAAGAACTTCAAACTGGAAGGATTGAACAAACCGTATCTTCGACACGAGATACTAAAGGTTTGAGTACACCTGTTGAAAAATTTCTTCTATGAGTTGTTGGGGTATTCGGTACAAGTCCCTCTGTTTCTTAACGATGTAGTTTTCACCCCAGTCAGCCTTCTTCCCGCACGGAAGCCTCTGTGCTGTCTCTAGGTGTCTTCCGTCGACGATGTTTCCACAATCCTTTTTACATAACGGTTTCGTTTCCCAGTTTTTTAGGTTCGTCCATATTCTAGTTCGCTTCCTATACCTAAACCCGTACTTACAATAATCAACATCGTAGAAGTCTATGTCTTCCATAAAGGGTTGCTTCTTCAAAAGTCCAGTTTGAGGATTTTCTATGAACCAAAACTTAGGTGAAAAGTACTTGATGATCTCCAGCGTCTTCATGACGATGCTGTTTGCTTCGCGTATCTTTCTAACTCCGAGGGTTTTAGCGACGCTGTATTCCGTACAAGGAGGACTAGACCAAATCACATCAAAAGTTTCGCGAGGATATTCTTTATAGTTCCAGTCCATTATGTTCTTGTTGATGTCGGCGTTTTTCAAGTCCAATGACACAACATCCCAACCCAAACTTTTAGCCACCTTTCCCACACTACCAGTACCACTAAATAACTCCAATAATTTCATTATATAGAATTACATATATAATAAAATTAGTCGCGAAGCACGCGTTGCGAGTTCACGAGCTATGCGTCTTCGTCGCGCGCAATCATAACATAGTTGTTTCCCTTCTTTGCGATTTTGTAATAGTCCAATGTTATCTGCTTGGGATTTGTTATCTTCTTGTTTTTCAACATCTCTATGTACTGTTGCCTCTTATCTTCCCACGATCCTACGGGTCTTCCGACCTGTTTCTTTTCGAAGATCTTGTTCAATCGTTCTCTTTCTTTCTCTTTGTCTTCGTCATTGTGGCTTTTAGTCTGAACTTGAACATCAAACTTGTCGATCAAAGTTTTGACCGTGTCCATCAGTTGTTTCACATTCTTGTTGCACCTGTGAACTTGCTTCACCAAGTCCATAAACTTATCGTTTCCTACATCTAAATCATCGTTCGACATCTATTTATATAATTAATTATATATTTATTTATGGATTTATTTTAACGCGTTAAAAAATCATTTCTTTAAGTCGTTTTCTTTTTGATAAATTTGGACTTCATCATCTGTAAAATAACTTTGGTGATTTCAAACGCAGTTTTACAACATTTCTTGAGATGCTCGTCTCCGGACAGCCTCGGAAACATTTCCTCGACTTCGTCGACAATCATCATATAAGTTTCATATTCTGACACTGTCGCAAGGCTCGTGTTGCTCGCTTGCGAGTTGCACGTCATTAAACTTTAAGGAGAAGATATTTTTAGATATGTTCTCATTAAAATCTGTGCGTTAAATGTCATGAAGCAAAAACTTCTGTGAAGGCGTTCCTTTGATTGCTTACATAGGGGAATTAGTGAGAGACGCAAAAAGCTCGTGATACTCGTTTTTGCGAGTTTCACGACCAACAAATTAGGTATTGATGCAGTGGTAAAACATCGCAGTCTGTCCCATTCGCGACCCCGTTGTTCAAACGAAAGGATGCGTTCTTTTACAACAATTAAATATATTTTATTTTCTAAATCTTTTAATAGTTTATATGAATAATCATAGTGATAATGTTCCCATCATAGAACCCATCAATGTGCGACAGTTCGAGTTCAAACAATCTAAATACGAACACGCTGACAAACTACCTTTCAGGTCTATCGTCGTGAGTGCTAGCCAAGGAGGTAAGGGCATCCTCATTCAGAATTTAATCCTTAAGGTCTATCGCGGTTGTTTCGAACGCATCTACATCGTATCACCGACGGCTCACATCGACGAAGCCTACAGGGAAGTCATAAAGTACATAGAAGACGAATTGGAGGTCAATAAGGAAAACGAACCTTTTCTCTTCGACGAATACGACGCTCCATCATTGCAGAAAATCATTGACACGCAACACAAGGTCATAGACTACCAGAAGAAGAAGAATATGAAGAAACTCTACAGTTGCTTATTAGTCATCGATGATTTTGCAGAAGACAAGATTTTTATGAGATACAGTAAAATACTCCACGGTTTATACACCAAATCTAGACACTTCGGTTTGTCCGTCATAACAGCGACACAGAAGTACAACGCATTAAGTCCGATAGTCCGTTTGAACACCAGTTCTTTGTACATCTTCAAGTTGAAGAATATGGCTGAAATCGAAACCTTCGTGATGGAACAGTCGGCTCTAGTCGATAAGAACACCCTAAACAAAATCTACAAGTTGGCGACCGACGACAAACCCTACAGTTTTCTCTTCGTGAAGTTGCGTGAGCACGACGTGAATAAAATCTTTATGATCCGCATGGAAAAAGAAATTCACATCAGCAACGAACAAAACGACTTAACGCATTCATAAATGTTAAATAATTAAATATATTATTAATTATATAATAACACATATGTCAGAGATTGTAGTGAAGGATTTAACAAAGATTGAAGAAGAAGAACCTGAAGAGAAAGAGGAACAACAACTAGCATTAGCGAATGTAGAAGAAGAAAAAGTAGTAGAAGAAGCACCGCCCAAGAAACCCCCAAGAGTTAGACCCAGCAGAGCAAAGCCCAAACCGGAAACTCCACCTTTGAATATGGAAACGATAAAGAGGGAACTGATGGAAAAGATCAAGGAAGACCTGATGAGCGAACTCTCGACGAAGAGAACCCACCAAGTGATGAGGGAGGAGAAGAACCAAGCGAAGAAGGAGAAAATCAAAAGTCTGGCGTCAAATATTTTATAAGATATAATATATAATAAAATGAGGTTGATTGACAGCGAAAAAAATGCAACTCAACAAAAAGGGCATCTACGAGGATGTCCGTCGAGACATTCAGCGAACTCAAACGCTACACTCTTCCAAAAACCTATCAAGTGGAAACCCTCTAGAAGTTCCGGCGATGAGCAAGAAGAGAAACCACGATGCGAACGACCACTACTACCACGAGATTAGCAACAGTGCTAGGATGCCCACACACAACTACCAAGTACATCTTAAAAACCTTTTGGAAAACCACAGCACCGAGCACGACTACAAGGTTCTGAAGACAAAACAAAGGATTAAGGAAGAGAACGAGATGATGCAGAACGAGATGACGAGGATAAGACAGATGAGAAAGAACCACAGAATGACGGACTACGGCTCGAATGTGGAACATATGAGAAGAAGAATAGACGAGTACAAGGAATGGATTAGAGGCGATGAATGAGATTTATTATTTAAAAAATCTAGTTAATAATATATAACATCTATATATGACAACCGTAGCAATAAACAACGCGAAACAGGGGCTTACCCGTGTCCCGACTTATGCTGAACTCATCAAAGAGATTGACAAAGAGAAGTTCAAAACGAAAGAGATAAGAGACGTCTTCGACCGAAACGCTTGGTACTTTCACGAAAGTCCTTTGGGAGGTGTCTTGAGAGATGGCGTTAGCAACATGCATCCAGCCGACCTACAGCAACAAAACTTTAAGAATATGGTTAATCAAGCGACCCGAGCAGAAGAAGGTACTAAGTTTTACGACATGGACGACGAGATGGGTGAGATGAGAGAAGAGGCGATAGACGACTTCGAGATGGCTTTCGACAAGGAGAAGGCGATGAGGGAAGAGAGCAGTAGGAGAGTAGCCGAGCAAGTCAAACTCTCTCACTCCCACGACCACTACAAAGCGAACCAAGGTACTTACGACAGCATCAAAGCCAAACCATCTTCTTCATCTTCCACACAAACACAACAACCTTCTTCATCTTCTACACAAACACAAACACAAACACAATCGTTCAGTGCAGGCATTCCACCACAATCTTCCGGTTCTTACTATTCGGGGTCTTTCATCCCACACAAACCGGAAGAAGAGCAATCGTTCAGTGCTGGCATTCCTCCAGAAGAAGACGAAACAAAATCTAAACATTCGGTGTTGAAGAGTGCTTTGAAACATTCCAAACCCATCATCAAGAAAGTGGCTCAAGTGGTCGGTCAAGCCAAAGGTGGAGACATAGGTGGAATGGTTGCTGAAAAACTTGCTGACTATGTTATTCCAGATTTAGATACCGACAGTAAACCTAAAAAAGGTGTGAAGAAGTCCATCAACAAACCCGAACCGAAACCTTTCAAACCCAGCGAAAAGAAACCAAAGGTGTCGATGGACGTGGATGTTCAAGAAAATCCCGAGATGCTAAATCCCAAAGTTAAGAGACCAGCAACAAGCGATAGGAGAACCAAAGTCAAGATACAAAAACCTGATACAACTAGACCACAAGCAGAGAAGAGACCTACTGATAGTACAGAAGGAACGACAAAGACTAAAACCAAACGGACAAAAGAACCGATGCCCAAGAAGAAAACGATGAAAGCAATCACCACCGACAAGAAAACTTTACCAGCAATCACCGTTTCGGGAGAACCATCAAGACCATCAGCGTCTTCTTCTTCTTCTTCAGCACCACCACCTCCAAAAGGAAAACCTCAATCCTATTCACCACCCAAACCAGAACCAGCACCAGCACCAAAAGCGGAACCCAAACCAGCACCACCGCCAAAAGCAGAACCCAAACCACCACCACCAGAACCGAAAGCAAAACCTAAACCGAAAGCAGAAACAAAACCCAAACCCAAACCAAAAGCAGAACCAGCCAAACCATCCTCTTCAACAGCATCTTCATCGAGGGCTAAACCACCAGATAAAGAAGTCAAGAAAGAAACAACAAAGAAGAGACCTTCACACACCGTTTCAACCGAACCGACCGACACCATATCGATGCAAGTGATGGTTACGACTTTGATGGCTGAAAGGGACAAGAAGATCGACAAAGCCGACTGGAACGAGTTCGACCAAGTCTATAAAGTTTGGAAGAAGACACGGAGAGATGACCAAGTCGCGAAAAAGGCGAAGTTAGAAGAAGCGAGAAAGATATACCGAAAACTCTACAAAAAGATAGCAGGATAATTGATATAATATTTTAATCAAAATTATATCAATCATCTTCCACAAAAGTGAGGGAGAAGGAACAATTGACATTGTTCAAATCCACCACGTTCCCATAACTATTGACCAACTTAAACCTCAAGGTTCTCAAGACACGATTGCTGACATTGATGTAGTCGTTGTTGATGATTTCGTTGTCGTAGATGACAGAACCGAATGGAGCATTGATGGGTATCTTCTTGATGATGTTGTAAGTCCCCGTCGAACCCAACTGTCTAGCATCCGACAACTCGGAACAGGAGAGGTAGATGTTTCTCAACGCCAGCAAAGTTATGTATCCGCTTTCCCAAGTAGAACTATTCAAAGAAGGCGTGTAGTTTCCCAAGACTTGGTTTATAGACATCAAATTGTTCTTATCGTAGTAGTTTCCCGTCCAAGTTTGTGTGTTAAATTCCATTTCGTAGTCCGTGAGCATCCTAAAGGAAAAATCCACATAGTTAAGAGAAATGGTGATTTTATTAGTGTCAAAGTCGTAGGACACGCTGAAGTAATCGTTGTTTGCTTGAAACCCGTTCGTCGCCAAATTCATATTAGTCTGAAGAGAGGACGCAAGAGTAGCGCCAACATAAGAACCACTAGGTAGTTGAATGATGCTGTCTATGGTGTTTCCGAAGTCCGTCAGTCTCAAATAAAGTCTGTTGTTCAGATTGGATTGGACGGGGTATATGCTGTTGGGTATGGTGATTTCGTGGATGTAGAGTTTGGTGTCATTACCACATTCCTGACTTTCGGGAAGGTATATCTCAAAGTCCCCGCTACTGTTGGAGTTGAGGGTTCTGTGATGACTGTCGATGTAAATCTTTTTGAAACGAGACATATATTATATTTAATGGTTAGAAAATTATTTTATAAGTTTTAACATATAAATGCGTAAGAAACGCTTTGAGGAACTTAATGTAGAAGGAAGGGTTCAAACGAGCAACCCCTTCAAAGAAATCAACAGCAAGACATACGGAAAAGCACATCAGGAGAAGCAAAAAACTTTCATCAAGAAACACACCGAAGAATTGCAAAAAGATGATGCTTACCTGAAGAAATTCAAATTCAACATCAACGACGAGGACGGACTGAAAAAGGCTTACAACAACACGACCGACAAGGGACTGTACTATCATCCAGACAACAGGACTTTGTACATAGCGGGCACTAAAGACATACCGACCGACGTGTTGGAAGACGCTCTCATTCCTTTTCATATGGTTCATCACTCCACCCGTTATAGAACCGCAGACCACTTTCTCAAGTACAACGCGGACAAAGTCGATACGGTGATTGGACATTCTTTAGGTGGAGCAGTCTCGCTTAAACTCAATCAAGATTATAGGAAGAGGTTCAAGACTAGAACCTACGGTGCTCCCGTCTATAGTTATAATATGAACACCGACGAGAACAACCTCCGTTTCAGAAGTGCAGGAGACCCCGTGAGTATGTTCGACCGCGGTGCTATCACCATCAACAAGAACGCCTACAACCCTCTGTACAATCACGGCTATCAGTCTCAACACTACGGAGACATCGGAAAAGAACCGCAAAAAGAAAGCGACGAAAAGGTCGAACAGATAATCTAACACATCTTATATAAATGGAAAACATCGTGAAAGAATATATAAGAAATAACCAGATGAAAAACCACCAGATGGGACAGGACAACACGCTCAAGAAGAAGAAACCCTTAACCTACAACGAGATTAAGAAGACCATCGACAGCATGAGCGACTTCAACAAGAGCGAAACGAAACAACAACAAGAAGAGAAATCTAATCCCACAACCAAAGCCAAGCCCAAAGGCAAGAAATCCGTCGGTAAGATGATGAAAAAGTGTAATTTTGATATCGTTTGATAAAAACGATATTAAAATTAATAAATTTCCATCGGAAATTTTCAATTTTGATATAACATAGAAAATAAAATATCTACGTTCAATTATATACAAGTAATGGAAGCATTAGAAATAACAGATGTTCTCAACGAAAACGTTTTGAGATACAGGTTGAAGGGCGGAGCTTCATACATTCGCGATAAAAGAATTAAGACTTTTTACCCTTCCTCTGTCTCTACCTACTCTTCGAACTCCAACAGCGTCATCCGCTTCAATCTCACAGGTGGTGCTAACGAATGGATAAACTTGAGAAGTCTCTTGATTGGATTTACTTTACTCAATGGAGACAACGACGGGACTAAACTCTTACGACCCGCTTACAAACCGTCTAGTTTCTTTCAACGAATGAGGGTGATGGCTGGCTCTAATGTTATCGCTGAAATCCCTGACCTTAACCGATACGAAGCGATGATGGACATTCTACAAGACGACGGAAGCAGAAACTACACCGATAATTTAGGTTTTGGAGAGACCTTTTACAACGAAGGCAACCGCTTCTTATCTTACACGCAGTTGGCGACCAATCCCGCATCAAACACGACGACTAATGTCATCGAGCACGCCAACCCTACTAACTTCGGTGGCTTCAAAAACAAGAAGACCGTCTATTATCGACCCAGTTGTCCCTTCTTCAATGTCTCTAACTTCATCCCCTTATCTTATTGTCCCATCGTCATCGAATTGACTTTGGTGTCTGACCCCCTTGAACCCATCGTAGTACCAAATGTCGGAGACTTCACCAATACTAACACCTCATGGGTGTGGAACATTGAAGCACCCATCATTACCGCGGATGTTCATAGATTGGACGACGGCTTGTTCGCGGAGTATGCTGAAATTTTGGAAAAGCAATCTTTACCCATAACCTTTAACAGCGTATCTATTCAAGCACAAACAACATCAAGAACTACGGACATCTTCACAACCATAGTAAGAAATGTATCAAAGGCAGACAACATCTTCGTTTCTTTCTATTCACCTGTCGGTTATAAGGGTGGTTTCGGAGAAGTGCTTAAGCCACACAATCTACTCTATCACCCTCTTTCGTTTCAGAACACCGTTTCGACAAACCAATCCTACTTCGAAGACATCGACTTACAGTTTCAGTTGAGCATCGGTAATACCGTAATCCCAGAGATGCCAACATTGGGAGTTCAAGACAACTACAAACACTTACAAGAGACGAGAAACAATCACGTTAGCATCAAACCACATATGTACCGAACCAACTCCTTCCTAGCGGGTTTTAACTTGAAGAAACTCAACAGTGCCAACTACACGGGACTGAATTTGAAGAACAACTCGAATATGGTCGTTCGCATCAAACCCTTGTATGGAACAACGCTATACACTCAAAACAACGGAACGGACACGGGACTGATGCCTGACAAGATGTACATCGTCATCGAACACGAGTGCATCCTAGAAATCAAAGCACAGTCAGTAATCTTCTATGACTAAATTTGATAAAATATTTCTATTGTAATATAGACAATGGCGAATTATTACAATATAAATAGAAGTATAGAAACCTACGAATTGAGGTTGATAGACCCAAACGACGGACAGTTGAAAAACATCTTTGATATTTCGAACATTGGAGGTTCAAGTGGAGGTTATACAGATTTACAGATAGACAATTTTTTAAATAATAAGTTGAATGTCAATAATCCAGATGCAACAGGAACTGTAAGAATAGCACCATCAGGAGGAGGCAAACTGATTATTAATTCAACGACCACGCCAGCAAGTGAAAGTTTATATGTTGCAGGACTATCAACATTCACAGGAACTGTGAAAGTCCCACTATTACAAGAGTCAAGCAATATCCAATCTACACAAAAAGTAAAGAGTGATACATATGATACAAATACGAACACAGATATGAAAATTCAAAGAAACACAATAGACTACATTGTTTTAGAAAGTGATAAAATTAATTTGAAAAAAGACTTGTATGTTAATGATGTTTTATTTACAGGAGTAGATGCTTATACAAAAGGAGAAACGGATGCTTTGTTAAGTGGAAGTTTAAATGTAGCATCATTACAGAGCACTGGAAATATAGAAACAGCAACAACAATAAAATCTAATAATTTTGAAAATAATGATAATAATAACATAACCTTCAGTCATAATGCTGTTGATTATTTGAAATTTGATGCGGATACAGGGATTATAATACCAACAGGACAAATACCAGTTCCAAATGACGACGCTATTTTAAAAACGAGCGTATTTTTTGAAGGCAATAGGACAATAAAAGCAATAGAAGGATTTGTAGGTAGTATATATAATAATGATAATGCTTCACAAGCACCAAGGTTTCAACATTTAGGAAATGAATATATGAGATATGAAGATGTAGTATTAAATTCTTCTACACAAGGCATTAAAATGAATGTCAGTTTATATAGTCAAGATATTAACCCAACACAAATTAAATTGACATACAACAATAAAATATCATTTACTGACAGCGATGGAGCATCAGACGGCGATTATTTTAATGATAATTACATAATGATGAGTTTAGCAGATACTATACCAAGATTAAATTTCGTAGTTATAGATGGTTCAGAGATGAGGTTTTATGTAGGTTCAAGAGATACAGTATTTGATGGCGATATGGTTATGAAACTATCAAGTGATAGAATTACTTTTTATAGACAATTATATGATAATAATACACCATTAGGTTCAGGAGGTTATACTGATGGAGAAATTGATACATTTTTATCAGGAAAATTAACTATAGCAACACCAGAAACATTAACAGGTAAATTAGTAGTTGAAACTACAGGGACGCAAATGGCATTATCTGATACAACAGCAGACAGGGAATTATCATTTACTGACGGCGATAGTATAGATTGTAGTGAAAAAGCAACATCAGCAAATCCAGC
>OMLO01003876.1_pt1 | contig 12401 bp, 9 predicted proteins | sample 1674811 | NCBI WGS metagenome assembly OMLO01 (sample SAMN06265003, study PRJEB25207) | coral metagenome | isolation source: Coral host | place: Mexico:La Bocana,Puerto Morelos, Mexico | collected 2008-11-13
AGCACGCAGCCAGCCGAAGCGAACAGCGAAGTCTAGCAAGTCACTTTTGGGTCTGCTGCACAATAGCTGCCAATGTCTTATCTTCTTTGCATGCAGCCGGCAAGTCATATTCAAAGATCACAAAATCCGGAAGGTAGATCCAACAAAGACGTAGCAACAACTTTGGTTGAGACTGCAGCATGGTCTCCATAGATACCATGGCCATATGTTTCAGTCTCTGCGCAGCAATATCAACTGAAGCTTGGGTGTCCATGAATGAATGAACTGAAGAAGGGTTAATTGAGTTTGCCATCGCCTCCTTGTCCCGTTCGTCATTTGGGTGCAAACCCTCATGATCATCATATGCATCTTGTTGGCAGTTGTAGTGCTCAAACATCCTGCAGCACATGTTTGGCAAACTTGAACATTAGGCTCGTCTATCTGCTGTGAGGGCGAACCGTGTGTGTGTGTGTGTCTTCGTTTGTGTGAAATCAACGCATGGCTCACATTAGAATGGGTTGACACATACACACACATTTCAACTTTGACACTTAGACAATAAATGGGTTGACATACCGAGCAACACAACTGAAATGACAGTCGAGCAAAACACAGCGAAGGAATTGGCAAACTCCATGCCAACCATGAATCTTGAAAAAGCACTTGAAAAGTCACTGGACACGGCCACCTAGGACCTATAGGAAAAAGTATGCTTATTGGTCACCATCAAGACAGTGATATTGCGGTGTTAGCTGCAGGCATCACTTCTCAGTTCTCAGTCAGAAAAATCAATCGTCCCTCATCTCTGTCAGGCCAGGTGAGCTTACGCAGACTCATATGGGAAACAGCTTATGCACACCTTGAATCAAATACCAAGAACCCAGAGGAATGCAGCAGCTGGTTGAGGATACGTCAGGAGAGCAAGAAACCCGGACAAGAACATGTCAAAGAGTCAAGAAGGCAATGAGGGTCACACTTCGGAGATCAAACCGAGCAGACCAGCAAAGGGCTGCAACATAACCATCAAGACTTGCAAGGCTGGGCGACATTTGCAAAGTGAGACAGAAGAGGTAGATAAGACATGAAGTCAGAAATGAACGAATGGAGGAACCAGGAAACTGAAACAGCTGCCACCACATTGTAACACCAAAACATACAAATATGGTAGAGAACCAAATTTCTAGGAAAAGGAAACCGGATACCACACAAACTGGGAGAAATATCAATGGAACCCTGCACACTCAGGCTGACAACAAAAATACCTATCCGCAAACGTAAACTGTTTGTGATCGTTACTGATTGGGGAAAAACACCTGCATGCTTTGCCGCAAGAAAGACTCTCACACTAAAGTGCAAATTTTTGACTCTGATCCATCTAAAGTAAGATATATAATCACATTACATGTTGCAATTTTTCATGTAAGGTATATTTCAGCGTCCCTGTCCTTGACCAATCTGCACTCATGTTTTCAACGGCTCCCATGAAATGCATTGGAATATCACAGTCTTTGATATGACCCAAATACTCTGATTGTGGTTTCACGTGGCCATCGCCAAAAATACCGCTCTTCAAAAACTCGTTGAAAAAAACCTCTGCACGTTTCACACTTCCTCTGGGATGTTTTCCCAAGATCAATTTCATTTTTTTGTATACAAGCCATGGTTCGTCGATGTCAACTCGATGCTCTATCTCAGCATAAGCTGCAACAAAGCGCGAAATTGGTTCTCTGGCAAATGTGAAGTGAACATGGTTTGGATTTCCCACGTCAAAATATGAACAAATTTGAGGTGAATTGACACTGATTAAAGTATTTTTGCCAATTTTTTTGAGGTTTGCGAACACACCATGGCCAGCAGCCTTGAAAATATGGCGATAGAACAAGACCAATTCCTTGCCACCGCGGCAAACAACTTCTGCAATGGCATCGTCATGGTGGTTGAAAACTGCTCTTGGCATCCACTGGGTTTTTTCCGCCATCACCTGCGACTTCCCCCAGCCCTCTTCAGTCTGGAAAATTTGTGTCAAATCCGTCAAACCGATTCAATGATATATGTGGCATGTTCCAAAATTTTGTTGGGTGGTTTAAATAATTCACACGCAGAAAAACAAAACATAACAAAACATGCCCTGCACAAAAACACATGGTTGGCCGGTTGGCCCAACTGCAAGCTGCCCGTCTTCCAAATGTTTGAAAATTCGAATTCAGATGTTTTTAGTTGTTTTTATGTCGGAATCGTCTGCCAAACCAAACCCGTAACATGCCTTCTGCCACATCTGTGCCCTGTACATTGACAAAGATCTCCAACAGTCCGACCTCCCTTTGACGCAATTTTCCTTTGCATGGAGCAACATGGACGCAAAATTTGCGCCATCCTGGATCTGAAGGATTGATGTTTCACTCACATCGTTCGAGCATACATCGCCATCTTCCCGAGTGGGGACGCTGCGACAAAATACATGGGGCCAAACCAAAAAATTGGCAATGCTAAACCAATGGAAACTCATTTGGCGAAATTTCAACAAGTGGTGTCCACCAACATGGCGATCGCGCGTTCAATCTTGGATGGTTTTGAACCAACAGCGAATTTTGCATGAAAAATTGTTTGCGCTGGCCACAACACAAACAAAATACACTGAAAACCACAGGCTTTCGCACAGAGGCTTTTGCACAGGGGTGGTATGCGACAAGGAGCTAGGCGGGCCCGTGAAGGCTACAAAAAATGGTTTTGATGGGAAACGTTTGGTTTAGGTTTGGCCCACGCACCCCGTTTTTCTGCAAAGTGATCTCAAAGATCGGCAAACTCCATGCAGGATAGCTGGTAAACAGGAACATGGATCTGGATTTAGAAATTCAATCCTAAAGATTTAGATTCAGCACATTTTGGCTTGGAGACATGCGGTTTTTTGGAATTTCCAGATGTGATGTGGCGTCGACATTTCGTGGTTAAACTGATGCATGGACGCAAAACCCGCACAGCCGTAGCTTCCGCGAATGCTTCATCAAAGAACTGTTTTCGCGAATTTCCGCAATAACAAGTTTTTGCAGAATCGTTGCTGCGGCCGGGCGGGCTTCCGCGAAGACCCATCTCTAATATAATTTTTTGATTTCTGACAAAAACACTGGCAGCACCTGGACCCATCTCTAGCGCTCTTCCACTTGTGCCTTGAGCCACGCATCGGTTTGTACCTGTCATCCTTGCTTCGAGGAAAGGCCACATGCAACTGGTGTGAAACCTGTACTGTTATCATGTACATGCGTGTGTGTACGGAGTACAGTCTGTCACCCTGCCTTGGTGGAAAACATAATTAACCCAATGGCATGGCATTTGGGTGTTTCAAATGTATTTGGGTGTTTCAAATTGGCTTGACAATGTTCTAGGCACAGCCCCTAGATGTGCCTAGATTTTGTTTTGGTTTGACCATGATGTTCTAGGCACAGCCCCTAGATGTGCCTAGATTTTGTTTTGGCTTGACCATGTCGTTCTAGGCCCTCATAAGGGATTTTGTAAAGACCATCACCCTGATAGTTTTGCGATCTTCTTTAGAGGATTTGGAGGGCAAACCCATGAAAACCAGTGTCTCGGGGCGAATCTTTTAAGATACCGTACTTTGGTTTTTGGCCTGCCAATGTCTAAGTTAAACTTCACCCACAATAGAATATGTTTGAAGAATGTCAAAATACGGAAACACCAGATCAGAATGATTCCAGGTTACTTTTCAATGACTTTGAAGGGATATGTTAAGGGGCCTGGGAAAACGTTAGCTCCCAAACAACCATGAGAAGAGAATTCTTCCTTTCCCACCAGCAGATGATCTCGCGTTTCAGGTGCTTTCGTGGGGTCCCCCCTTTACAGGACAACTAGACCACACCCTGGCCCGAAAGAACGATGGCCCAATGCATGCAGCACATCTTTTTTCTATCCGCGCAGCACAAAAAGTATCTTGCGACGTCTGGCGCAGCTGCGCACGTGCCTTGAAGCAACAAAGAAGCAACAAATATCTGTAGTTTTAGACTTTTCAGTAAAGTAAGTGTCAGACCAAAGCGCCGGTACCTGACACAATGTGTGACACAAGGGACTTCATGTCCTTTTGGTCAAAGCGAGCCCGGTCACACAATATAACAACATTGCATGCGCCTCTTCCGAACCTAAGTAACTCCTTGGCGAACAAGAGACAATAAGACGCAACATCGATATAGCGTGTCTTCGCCTGACGGGTCTTCTTTTCGCATGAATTCTGGACAACGCTACCTGTTTCTGGAGAACACAGGGCAGGCAGAACGAAAAAAGTTTTCCGCTTCTATTGCATTTGCCTTGATTGCCCAAGAAACGATCACAAAAGACAGGCTCTTTCTTTTCAAGCCGTGCAAAAGTGATTTGCGCAAAAGCTTGCAGTGAGAAACATCCGCACCAAACCGAAAGAAAAAACCGAATAGCAAAAACACGCCGTATGGGTTCAATGCTCTGCCAGCTTGACATTTGAAGCCAACACAACGACATGCCCAACATGCAAGTAGCAAAAGCTTGCAGTGAGGCACATTCACATCAAACCGACAGTAAAACCGAATAGCAAAAACACACTGTATGGGTCTTCGGTTCAATGCTTTCTTAACTCACATCAAAGAGCCTCCGGCGCCTAGGTCCACTCCGTAGAACAATCCGCCAGAGTGTGCGAGAGCCCGTGTCTGCAGCGCGCCGTAGAGGCGAAACCACCCTTGCGGCAATTTCTCCAACATGCCCTGCTCCTGGGATACAACGAATATTGCACCAACAAGGACTATCTTAGCAACATGTACCATGAAAGAGCAGTTAAAAGAGGCAAACATTTCAAACCGATAACAGTTGCGCAAATGTCAAAACAACATATCCATTCTAGGCGCCATCAAGCTCAAATACCCAATTTTACAGGATACACAATGACAATAGGGGCAAACACTTTCATATAAAGAATGCAACTCCACAGAACATTTTTTTTGAATAATGTTTCTGAGATATATGCTGTTTTGTTTTCAAAAAGAAACCAGTACGCAACACAAACGTGTCCTCTCATAAAGAAAGAGAAAGTTATCTAAAACATGATAATTTCATGTTTGACACAACTTTCCTTGTCCGGAAATTAAAACTATTCTACATACCCTTTCAAATGGACAAGTGTTCAAGACCAATGTGTTTCTTCACAAAGCAAAAGGTTTCAAGCAACTGTGGGAAACAACTGTGTTATTTCCACCTTTTTGGCAGGCATGTTACACATAAAACACTTTACCAAATATAGAGCTCCGTACTTCAGTTGAAGCTGCAGGTGTTTTGGGATTGCCAAAAAACAAAAACCCTGGAAGAAAAAAACTTGGGAGAAATGTTTGTTGTACCCAAAGATTTCCTCCGGGGGATTGCTTTTGTTTGGACTTGGAAGCTTTCATCGGCTACAGGGCTGAGACAAGAATTACAAAAAAACTGGAAGAAAACCCAAAAACTGAAAAGTCTTAGGAGAAACCTTGTACCAAAAGATTTGTTTTGTCGCGATCATTCCCTAGGCCCTAGACTCTAAACAGGTGTGAAAACAATGACCGACGAATTGATGAACTATCTTTGTTTCGCCACCACAAAAAAACGAAGCAAAACTTTATTCACGATCTATCTAACGGTTATCTATCTATCTATCAATCTATCTATCAATCTATCTATCAATCTATCTATCAATCTATCTATCAATCTATCTATCAATCTATCTATCTATAGCTACTGGTAATTGATAAGTGAGAGATTTTGAAAGTTGGGAGAGTGTTTGCTTTGATACTAAAATAAAATTGGATCGGTGGATTGATTAAGGAGTTGAGTTATGTAGCTACTGGTAATTGATAAGTGACAGATTTTGAGAGTTGGGAGAGTGTTTGCTTTGATACTAAAATAAAATTGGATCGGTGGATGGATTAAGGAGTTGGGTTATGTAGCTACTGGTAATTGATAAGTGAGAGATTTTGAGAGTTAAGAGAGTGTTTGCTTTGATACTAAAATAAAAGTGGATCTGTGGATGGATGGAGGATTTGGGTACATTGTTTATGTAGCTGCTGGTAATTGATATGTGAGAGATTTTGAGAGTTAGGAGAGTGTTTGGTTTGGATGGATTGACGAAACTGTTGTTTTATATAGCTGCTGTTATTAGGAGAGGGTTTGCTTTGATAGAAACAAGATTCCTCTACCACCCATTCAGCTTTGACAACTCTCAAAACCAAGTCACCACTCCAAACTGGAAATAACTCTCAAAAAATCATCAACCACCTAAGCTTTTACAACTCTCAAAACCAATTTATCGCTCCTAACTCTCGTAACTCTCAAAAAAACTTGTTCCACAACCTAAGCTTTCACAACTTTCAAAACCAATTTATCACTCCTAACTCTCATAACTCTCAAAAAAACATCAACCATCCAAGCTTTTACAACTTCGGAGGCTTCCAGAAAACACTGACAGAGGGTCTCCAGTCCCCTTGTTCCGGATTCCGGTGTGCACTTTCGAAAACTGACAAACAGAAAAACTAAACAAAAACAGGAGAAAAAAAAACAAAGATTTGAGGGACATGCCTGGCCACACATAGTCTGCTAGTCTTTGTTCTTTTTTGTTTTTGGTCTTTTCAAATGTTTGCCTCCGAGTCCACAGGCCCAACCTGATCAATTCGCAAAAATCTTTTTACAATGTCCTGCAGTACATTTCATCCAACAAAACATGGGTTTCTAGTTGTTTTGGTGTCTCAAGTCTGTTGAGGTCTTGGCTACGGCTGACTTTAAATAGAGGTCCAGGTCCCCTTTAAGGAATTGGGTCTGCCTTCAAGAAGGGATTATACTTAAAAGACATGTTTCTTTGAAAAAACGCTTTGATTGAAATGTGTATTTGAAATTGGAAAGAAAAAATTGTATTCACTCAGAAAAGGGAATTGGCTTGGTTTTGATTCAAAAGAATGATGTCACTTGTTGAATTAACATGGTCTATCTAAAGCAAGAGGCTACCTTACTAAAAGGGAAAATGTCTACTGGAGGGATGAGATTTTGTTTTTTAAAATAAGAGGCCGCCATTTTAGAAAGTATGTTGCTTCGGGAAGAAAGTTGCTTGACATCCAGACGTATAAGTTTTTCTTAAGGTCGTGAATAAGTAGGCTGCACTTGGCCCAAGAAGAGGGCCGCCGCAAAGAAGAGAAAACATTAAAAAACATGACATTAAAGAATTTGTTTCCTTTTGATGAGGAATGCTGCGTTCAGTAAAAGGCTGTGTTTCACAAATTGTTTGCTTTGGTAGCAGACTTGCTGGACACGAAGGGTATTCTTCAATTATTGAACAAATTGGTGTTACATACAAAGAAACGAGTTTACCGCAAAGAGGAACCATCAAATGTGAAATGCAAGGAACTGCTTCCCTTTCATGAAGAGGCGCTACTACTTTGAAGAAGTTTGATTTTGCATCAGAAGGCTGGCGTGGAGAAGGGGTTTTACGTAAAGGAAGGGTTTGCCTATCTTGAAATTGGTATTATCATGCATTATCATGACTGATTAAGGAATTCCTTTAAGATTGTGATTGAGGCGAGTGTGGTAAGAGATGCACGCAAATGAGTCTATTTGACCTAACAAGCAAATGGTGTGTTTTTCTAAATTTTGGTTGTTTTCGGGCCCTCATAATGCTAGCCCCTCTTCTTTTATTCATAATCCACGGGTCCTTCCTCAAGCTATCTACTCTAAGCTTGCCAATATATGCTCTCGATCTTTTGGGCTTCTGTTTCAAAAATTGGTATCAGACTGTATTGGGGCTGCTGGATTGATTAAAAATGTTGGCTTTCTGAATTGGAGTAGTACTTGACAAAAGACAGGACTACTTTGTTTGCGTGAAGGCCAAATTTCCCAAAACAGAATTATGTTTCCAAAGGGGAACCATTTCTTTCGAAAATAGTATTTATCAAAAGCGAAAGCATCTGGTTCAGGGTTTTGGAAAGAAGGGCAACTTGTTATGAAGCGCACAAATTTCAGACAAAAAAAGGTGCCCTTCAGAACAAAGAATGCATCTCAGATATTATTAGCTATTCTGTTTTCAATTACGGTCTTTTCCACATGGAAAGCAATACACATAAACATACATCGTATCATACTAAAAACACTGATCTTGAAACTGCGCCATTTTATTAAGATAGGCAGGACTCTGGAAAGAAAAACAATTTTGAGCATGTTTTCCATTTTTTTGTGAAGAATGCTACACCCCAAACTTAGTTTACTTAATACAAAGGCCCCTGTTTCATGTCCAAAAAACTGGGTTTGGAAATAATGTTTTTGAAGCCCAAAAACCTTTTGCGCCCGAAACTGTTTTACACCAAACAGCTTTTTACGCCTTTACACCTAACAACTTTTACGCCAGAAGATTTTTGCGGCAGAATCCTTTCAAACCGGAAACGTTTTGCGCCAAGCAACTTTCACACAAGGCCCTCAAACGAGTTTTTATAGCAAACCCTAGACCAAACTTTTTCATGAGACACAGCCTTGACACATAAAGCACTTTTTACACTTCATATTTTTATTACCAGCCTTTGCTCTCTACGAGGGGACTTTCACAGCAAAAACAATTCATCGGGAACTTTCATGACCACCCAAAAGCTTTTAAACAGGAAACCGTTTGCGACAGAGACCTTTGGCCCCAAACCGCTTTTGCACCAATGTCCTTATGCGCAAAAAAGCCTTGACACCAAACGACTTTTACACCTTAAACCTCAGATGAGCTGCATGCAGCATTCAAAAACCAAACTCTCCAATGAGAATCTTTCAAGTTCATCAGCAAGGGAACATCTCCAAATTTCCCAATCAAAAATCAAACACCCACAGCTTTTCAAGCCCACTGAAAACGTACTCTCCAAATCTCTCCGATTCTCTCAATCAAAAGTCAAACGCTCCAAAATATTTCAACTTCACCAACAAATGAAAATATACCTCGTTAATCCCTTCCAGAATATTCAAGGACTCCCCCACCAGATCTTTCGAATATCCGCGGGTCAACAAATGTCCTGACATAGCAGATTAAGAAATTTCAAGTCTCAATCTCGAATGCGCAGATTCCCGAAACTCATTCGGCTCAGCGAAGATTTACATACATCACATGCAACATAAGCCGAAGCTTTCTGCAAAACGTTCAACAATTTTTTTACCATGGACACCATAATCTCCAATGTTTCTGACTTGATTTTTGAATTAAACCTGCAGCATGCCAATGACAGTTCATTGGCAGCTAGCATCACCATTCATCTGTTCACACTGGCTATTCTGACGTTGATTTTCATCAGAATTCTCCGATTTTTGATTTTGTACAACTTCATCAGCAGGGCCCAGCAAGAACTGCGAATCCAACATTTCATCCAGCTCCGAGCCAGTGTACTTGTCAGCGCCCCAACCTGCGAACCCATTCACGTCTACGCCGTTTGCCGTCCCTTTCGACAAGGTGCTCCATGGCTCAATATTGCCAAGTTTGAATTCAATAATTTTTAGAAAACAAATCCAGCTGCACCAAAAAATCATGCAGCTCAGCTCAAAATGATTTAATTCAGACACGACAAGTGAAGATCTCCTAACAATCAAAACTCTCACAAACTGCATGCCCAAATCAAGCAAAAATATACAGAATTGATTTTATCATCGAATTTTAACTATTTTTTGACGATAAATTTTGTATATCTACAAAAAATATTTTGTATATATAGTTAAAAATAAATTTTGTATATATACAAAATTTGTATATATATACAAAATGTTAAAATTTTAACATTTTAACTAATCTACAAAATTTTGTCTTAAATGATCCTCCTGGTTTCGCCTTTACCATGAGTCTATATATGAGGAAGCATTGTGGGAAATGGAACTTCTTGTCTTTGTCGCGGCTCCTTGTGACCTGATTGGTAGAGACCATGTATTCGGGCAATTCGTATATGCGTGGAATGTGGGTTGGTGTTGCGTCAGCAGCTTCCTCCAGTGCTTGAATGTTTGCGCCTGCTCTCTCTCGGTAGAGACCATGTGACGTGTACTGATGTTGGAAATTGCTCGGATCTGTCAATTTCTGGTCTCTGTCGTGGCTATACTTCTGCCCTGATTGGTACAGACCATGTGGCGTGTCTTTGCTTTTCGTCTTTACCATTCGGGTGCACCATAGTCGCGCAGTTTTACACTGGTGAGTGTTCTTCGAAACATCAAGTCGTTGCAAAACAATGAAGTTAAAAAGATCCATCAGGCCAAGACATGCGGAAATTCTGGATCAAAGAGTATTGACATGATTTGGTTGAAATTGTGCACCAAAGAACTATCAGGTTTCCCAATGAATTGCGTGGAGAGCCAGTGTTGTGGACACTGAATTTGCAAGCCAACACAAACAGACCTTTCTATGTCACATGTTTTGTTGCCAGGTGTTTATCTGCGGCCCTTGGTTGGAGGCAGGAATCAGACGGAGCTGTTTTGTGTCTGACTGTTGGCAAAGACATTGGGGTAAACTTGAGCTGCTGACACTGACAGGTGTCCAATGCACCCTGTCTAGATCTGTGTCTGCGCAGCTGTCCGAGGTGACAGTCTATGTGGCAATGACACCAGAGATGGCGACAATGTTGGCCACCCACGGAAGCGTGGCCCCGAATACAAGGGTCGTTGGGGCTTCCGTCCGACAAGAGCGGAGGCAGGGCGTTAGTGAAAAAATCCAGTATACGTATATGGTGGATCACGTTTTTTTGACTGACTGTGATGGAAGGCGATCCCGCTGTCTTTGGATTCGGACGCCACGGACTATATGACGTAGGAGCGTCTGGCGGATGTGAACACGCTGGAGTCGGATCCAGTGAAGTTCATTGCAATTGTTGCCTTCTTTTGTGATAAAGTGAGTTTTGTTCTTCTATATTTTTGTGATAAAAGAATCTCTTTTGTGGAATAAGATCATCAAACGGTTGTCACGTTGTCTTTTCACTAAACTTTTTCTCTTCGAGTTTAGTAGCTTCAGCGCCCACCAAGCAAAGCATCACCCTATCTTCCTACACACATACCCCGATTTCAGAAAACACCGGACTCAATGGAAAATTCGCTGCTCTTAAATATATCCCAATACCATGGGAAGACATTTTTCAATGACATGCCAACAAATCGAGAACATCACTATCTAGGGTTAGATCTCTCAGAGGAAACACCCACTCAAAACATATAAAACAAGTAAACCCCACCCACACATGCATATTCAACAAGAAAATTTCTCGATTTTTATTTTCAAGGAAACGTACATGTGCAAAAACAACTTCTTTTTTTGTGTTTTTAAGGCGATATGAAAAATAAATTTTTCCAGGACAAAACTGCTCTGCCAAAGGGGTACCACTACCTTAAGAAAATCACACTGGGATCTGAAAAAAATGTTTTTGCAAAAATAGTTTGTTAAGAATACACCATACTGCTTTTGAAAATGTTTTATATACATCATTGCCCAACGGCACTATTATGCAAAATTTGCTTAATCTGAAGATATCATTTTGACATTGAAGCTTTTCACTGGACATTCTGGAAAATAGTGTATTCTATGGAAATTACACGGGCGCACAGCGTCCCCCTCTCAAAGGAACAAGAAACGTGTAATTTCTATGGAAAACACTGCACTTGGATATTTTTTCTCATGTTTCTGGGGTTTTGAACTCGGAAACTTTCATCGGCTACAGGGCTGAGAAAAAAGAAAATAATTTGAAGAAAACCACCTAAAACTATCTTCGGAGAAATGTTGTACCTGAAGATTTGCCTCCAGGGGATTGGTGTTTTTGTTTTTCTTGTTGTTTTCCCGATTTTGGTTTTTAGAATCTTAGACTGGGAAACTTTTATCGGCTGCAGGGCTGATAAAAAATTGAAGACAACTAAAAACTAAAAAACAAAGGTCTTGGGAGACATGTTGTACCCAAAGATTTCCTCCAGAAGATTGGCTTTGTTTTCGACGATTTTTTGTTACCTTCCATTTTTTGTTTTCGGACTCGGAAGCTTTCATCGGCTAAAGGGCTGAGAGAAAAACGGAAAGACTTGAAGAAAACCATCCAAAAAAATATTGGGAGAAATGTTGTACCTGAAAATTTCCTCCAGGGGATTGGATGTTTTTTGTTTTATCGAATTTTTTCCGTTGTTGGTTCACGATTTTGTGTGGCAAATGTGGGACATAATAAACACAGATCTGTAATTTTAAGATCAAAATACTACACAGCAAATTACGCTTTGAGAACAAAACTACACACCAAACTACATAGCAAACTACACAGCTACGTAGTTTTGAGGCCAAAACTACACAGCAAACTACACAGCTGTGTACTTTAGAAACCAAAACTACACAGCAAACTACACAGCTGTGTACTTTTGAGACCAAAACTACACAGCAAACTACACAGCTGTGTACTTTAGAAACC